>ERZ778517.371-NODE-371-length-49842-cov-10.421275_pt1 | contig 49842 bp, 39 predicted proteins | sample MGYA00510341_ERZ778517 | MGnify/ENA primary metagenome ERZ778517 (study PRJEB29527, sample SAMN07138964) | mouse gut metagenome | material: feces | host: mouse | place: China:Nanjing | collected 2016-01-25 ...
ACGCCTTAATACTTATCTATACTTATAGTTGCCTATCTTTAACTGCCGTTCATTTGCCGATGCAGCATGTTAGACCAATTGATTACCAATAGTTTGAAACTTAAATGGTATAAAAGTCTGATTTTGCTCCTTTTTCTGCGCTGAACTTTTGCAAAGATAATGCGTTTTTCCGGTACAAGGAAACAAATGAGAAGACTTTTATAAAAAAGGCGATTTTGGGTGTAATTTTGTAAGTCTTTCAATGATATTTACGAAAGATGTTGTAGGGTGTTTCATCTGTTATTATGTTGTGATTATACCGCAGATTATTTCTCCAAGATTGAATACGAAGTGACTTATACCGATTGCTGGCGAAAAGAAAAATCAGTCGGGTAAATCTTCCTTTTCCCTCTGTTTGACTTAACTTTATTGCCCGAGTATATTATAACGGTCATTAAAGTCAAGTTGAGTATCTTTTTCTTTTGGCAAGCCAATAATTATGCGCATTCGTTGGCTATTTCAAAACATATTACTACTTTTGTATTGTAAATATCAATATGGTGAATATAATGGCGATATATTGTATTTAATTATCAGTATAGTGATATATAAATATGAAAGATTTGTTTGAATACTCCACTCCCGAACTGGTACGCATGTTGGGTACTCGTTTTAAGGAATATAGAATGCGATGCAGTCTGACACAAAAAGAAGTGTCGGAATTGTCAGGTGTCGGGCTTACTACCATATACAAGTTTGAAAATGGTACGGCAGGCAATCTTTCATTGTCGACATTTATTCTCTTGTTGAAGGTAGTCGGTCAGATAAATTCTTTAGATGACCTTTTGCCAGAATTGCCGGAATCGCCGTATCTTATGCGTGAAAATGAGAAAAAAGCGCAACGAATCAGACACTCTAAATAAGACATACAGATATGATGAAGTCGTTAAAAATAATACTTTGGGAAGAAGAAATTGGCCGTTTGGCTTGGGATGAACGCCGACATCTTTCTTATTTCACATATAATCCCGATTTTATCAGAAAAGGATTGAATATATCCCCTTTGGTTGCACCTGTTGATGGTACCAGAGGGCTGTTGCCTGTTTGGGGTGAAGGTGCCAAGATTTACCAGAAGCTTCCGGCATTTGTCGCAGATTCATTGCCTGATGCCTGGGGTAACCAATTGTTTGATTTATGGCGTCAACAGCAAAAAATATCCAATTCAGAGATAAATCCGTTGGATAAGCTCTCGTTTATAGGCAGACGAGGAATGGGAGCGTTAGAATTTATTCCGGAAACTAACAGGGAGCGAAGAACAGAAAAAATAGATGTTAAGTCGTTGGCAGATTTGGCAGAACGCATTTTTGTAGAAAGGGAGAATGCCCGTATTATGCCGGAGGAGTCCATAACCATGCAATCTTTGTTGACTGTAGGTACATCCGCCGGGGGGCGTCAGCCGAAAGCGATTATTGCGATAAACAGAGAAACAGGAGAGATACGAAGCGGTCAAATTGCAGCTTTGGAAGGATATGACTATTATCTTCTCAAATTTGGTAACTCCGAATATTGTTCGGCAGAATTAGAAATGACTTATTATAAGTTGGCAACTATGGCAGGTATAAATATGATGCCGTCAATGTTATATTCAGTGGATGGAAACAATCATTTTTTAACCAGACGGTTTGATCGTAATGGTGGGAAAAAGATTCATACACAGACTTTGGCTGCCATATATCCCGATGCAGAGAGTTATGAGCAATTGATATCTGTTTGCCGTAAGCTCCGTCTGCCTGATGCGGATTGTCAGGAAGTATTTCGAAGAATGGTCTTCAATATTCTGTCGAATAACACAGACGACCATAACAAGAACTTTTCATTTATTATGAATGAAGATGGTGCCTGGCGTCTTGCTCCTGCATACGATATTACCTACATCATTGACAGGGGCGGTTATTTGCCGAACAAGGAGCATTGCATGTATATTCGAGCCAAACTGTATGACATTACACGCTCGGATGTTATTGAATTTGCCCGTGATAACGGAATTCGTCGTCCCGATGCTATCATCAGAGATGTCGTTTCCTCATTGATACAATTCCGTACAATAGCAGTTGAAAATGGGGTATCGGAGTCGTGGATAGGCAGAGTTGAGTCAACTATCGCCAACCACCTGAAAGCATGGGACGAATGGGAATGCGAAGCCGAAGATGCTGCAATGGAAATCGATGAACACACCATCAGCAATATGCGTGTTGAGCAAACTTATAAAGGGAATTACCATCTGCTGGCAAGCATTGATGGCGTAGAAAGGAAATTTGTGATAAATAAAAAGAATGCAGACTTTGCCTGTATAGAACAAATTGGTTTGGCAAATCTTACGACTGAGTATTTGAAAACTCTGGTGGAAAAATGTTTTAATCTGTAAGGTTAAGTTATGCTGACCAAAAGAAAACCCCTTTACAATGAGGATGCTGGGTGATCATTACGATGTTTGCGTTACGATAATTATGTAATGGTAGAAATCAGTATTTTCAGTTATTCGAAAAATTCAAATAACTGAAAATACTCTATCACAACATATCATATAATATGCAAAACCGAGCTATTTTGTTTACTATATGATACATTGAGGTCTTAAAGCATATCAACCAAGACAATATTTGCTACAAGACAAGGAACTTGCCCGGCTCAAAACCATTGGTGATATGTTCGTTTTCAAAAATATACCCCATCTGATTGCAAACGACCTTTGTTCCGCTTATTTCAGCATCGATGTTGGTGTGAGAGTGACCATAAATCCACGCATCAATACGATTGTCTGCTATAAGCTGGCCTAACTCGGTCGCAAAAGCACTGTTCAGCACTGAACCCTTATGATGAGGGGCGACTACCTCCAATGTAGGAAGATGATGTGTTACCACCACAATATGTTTGGCGGTGCTTGCTGCCAGACTTTGTCTGATGAAATCCAAACAGAAACTGTGCATCTTATTGAATTCCTCTGTCTGGAGCAATTTGCCATTGTACATTATCTGACGAAAATCATTCATACCCTTCCATACAAAATACTCGTCAGATGGAGAAATCCGAGACCACAAAGTGCTTATGATGAAATCGGTATCATCAATCCGCACTACCTGATTCTGATAATATCCTACATTGTTTTTGAACATCCAATTCCATTGCAGTCCCTTATCCATCACATCACAATAATTGTAATACTCATGGTTTCCGGGCACAATGAGCACCTGACGATAATTCTCAGATGCCCATTTCCAGAAATTAGCCAAAGGTGCAAGCTTGTTTTTCAGATAGAATATATCTCCAGCAAGCACCAGTACATCACCCGTTACAGGCAATTCATTATGTTTCATCCACCTGCTGTTATCGCTAAACTCCAAATGCAGGTCGCTCATGTATTGTATCTTCATAATCTCTTATGTTATTAACTTTTTGTGTAAATCAATTCATAATACTCTGAATTTGATTCGTTGTTTATGATACCGCTACAGAAAGCAAATTTGTTGTACAAGTATTGGCAGTGTTCGAGTTCTTTTTCCTCAAAGTTTATTCTTTCATGGCATTCGTCTATCTCCTTGCTGATTCTATCGTACAAATTGACATTTGCTTTGGATATACGGACTTCCAGCTTGGCTATATCTTCTTTATTTTTAGCGATAGCATTTTTGTAATTATCTATCTCTTCTCGGTAGAAATAAAGAATCTCATCAAGCAGGCCTTTGGTTAGTATACTCGAAGAAGGACTCCATGGAAGCATCGTCAACTCTCGGCTTGGAGTCGTGCTAAGATAAAACAATTTACATCCAAAAGACGTGGTGACTTGTTTGTTATATTCATCAATCTCACGATTGACTTTCATTAAATCTTCCTTAGGTAACTTTTGACATTCCTCATACGAAGGATGTTCTTTGTACTTCAATAAAGGTATCTCCTTGCGTCTTAAATAAATGGTAGTATATTCACTCATTGTTAATCCTCCTTATCATCTATTCTTATTGAATTGTTCCACTTGATTTTCAATTATTCTCTTCACTTGTTGAAATGATACGGGTGTAAAGTTGTTGTTATCAACTCCGACATCGTATTGTGTCGGATAGAGATACTTAAGCCGGGCAGCGTCAAGTCCGGTGTTGTTCTTCCTTGTGTGAACATGCCCGAATAGTTGCCACACATCTTTGTATCCGCCATCAAAGCATAAAAAGGGATAATGATTCAGATATATCCTCTGTTTGCCAATTTCTATGTGCATCTGCATTGCTACATGCTCAAATCTATCAATGTAACCTTGGCGTATATTCTTCAAATCGTGATTACCCATAATCAGATATATCTTTCCGTTCAGCCTGTCAAGGATTTTACTCCATTCGGCCGAACCGCCAAGACAGAAATCACCCAAGTGAAACACGATATCATCTTGCCCGACTACGTTGTTCCAATTGGAGATTATAGTTTCATTCATCATCTCCACATCCTTGAACGGTCTGTTACAGAAACGAATGATATTCCCATGATAAAAATGGGTGTCAGATGTAAAAAACACCTTGCTGCCGTCAAATTTGTAGTTTGCTTTCGCACAGCTTTTTTCCGCCTCACCAATTGAAACGAGTTTCATTGGATTCGGCTTAGTTAAAAGGTTCATTTCTTTTCAATTTATGTGCATCACTGCACGTTAATAATCTGGTTACTAACAGCCCATCAGACGGAAATGGCAGAAGAGCATCACAAAGGCAACTGTCACAAATGGGCATAAAACACAATAGTTGGAAAGCTTGGTAAGGACTCTCCAACTATTCAGTTTCTATTCTCTCAAAGTACAATAAAGTACTTGCTATGTTTGCTGGAAAGTATTTACTCTACGAGGTTCAATGCGTGAAACATGAACACTCGACACAGATTCTGTGCGTTTATTGCTCAGAATTGCGGTTGTGATTGATAATATGTTCATTCTGTTTCTTTGCATTATTAATGTTTATATTGTCTCAAAAGCGATGCAAAATTAGTAAATAAATCCCAATCACACATCATTTTACATCAAATTCTTTTGCCATGCAGAAAATACTTGGTTCAAAATTTTGTGTTATGCTAAAAAAACATTATGTTTGCATTGCATAATGAATGAGGCATATGAAATTCGTTGATAGAATAGATGAAACTGCACGACTGAAAGATGCTCTTGCGAGAGAGAAGTCCTCGTTAGTCGTGATGTACGGTCGCAGACGATTGGGCAAGTCAACGCTTATCAAAAGGGTGTTGTCGGACAGGGATGTTTATTTCCTCGCCGACCGTTCTGAAGGCCAATACCAGAGGATATTGCTTGCAAAAGTAATCGCACAAGTGCTTCCGGATTTTGATAAGCTGACATATCCGGATTGGGAATCTATATTTCGTGCGGTCAATTATCGGACAGGCAAACGTTTTACTCTATGTTTGGATGAATTTCCGTATCTTGTAGAGCAATCTCCAGAGCTGCCGTCTGTGTTGCAGAAACTTGTTGATGAGAAAGAGTTGAAGTATAATCTTGTGCTTTGCGGTTCATCGCAAAATATGATGTATGGGCTCTTCCTTGATTCTACTGCACCCCTCTATGGTCGTGCTGATGAGATAATGAGACTTACGCCGATACGTTTACCGTATATTCAGGAGGCTTTGAACCTTGATGCGATGAGTGCCATTGAAGAGTATGCCGTGTGGGGTGGTGTACCTCGTTATTGGGAACTGAGGGAAAACAGAAACTCGCTTGATGATGCCTTGTGGCGCAATATCCTTTCTGTAAATGGGACTCTTTATGAGGAGCCGATAAAACTGTTTCAAGATGATGTCAAGGATATTGTCAAGACTTCGACAATAATGTCTTATATAGGTACTGGGGCAAATCGGCTTTCCGAGATTGCTGCACGATGCAATGAGCCGGCAACCAATCTGTCGCGTCCGTTGAAGAAACTTATCGATCTCGGATTCTTGGAAAAAGATGTTCCGTTCGGTATTGATGAGAAGAATGCGAAAAAGAGCCTCTACAAGATAACCGATCCGTTTATGGCATTCTACTATCAATTTGTTGTTCCTAATCGCTCGTTTATCGAGCTTGGACGTCGTTTGCCCATAGAACAGGCTTTGACTGCTCATTTCTCTGAGTATGTGAGTATGCAGTGGGAAAAACTGTGTCGGGATGCTGTGACAGGAAATCTTGTCAATGGAGTGGTTTATGGCAAGGCAAAACGCTGGTGGGGTTCTGTTCTCAATGAGGATAAGAAGCCAGAACAGGTCGAGTTCGATATTATAGCCGAATCGCTTGACAAAAAGTATCTGCTGGTTGGCGAATGCAAGTGGATAACTCAAGAGAATGGCAAACAACTGACAACTGAACTTCTTCGCAAAGCCAATTTGTTACCGTTTGCTAAGAACTATACTATTATTCCAGTGCTGTTTCTTAAGAATGCTCCGAAAGATGGCATTGGGAGTGTTATGTTGTTGCCAGAAAATATTATTAACCTGACTAAATAGAAATGAAATAATTAAGGTTAAATGAACTGATATTGAATCTTTCTGAAAAATTAAATAATTTATGACTATGGTAGATATCGACAATAAGGAAATTGCAGTGGAAGAAGAGAATCTTGATGGTGATAATTCTTCGGAAGCAATAACCAAACCGTTTAATCCGAATGAAATTGATGTGGATATATCCACGGTTAATTTGGGGTCACTAATAGAGCAGTTGGAAAATGATGAGATAGATTTGCAGCCTGATTTTCAGCGTGCAGCTGATGTATGGAATAACATAAAAAAGAGTAGGCTGATTGAGTCTATTCTGCTGGGACTTCCTTTGCCGTCTTTCTATTTTAGCGAAGATCCCGTAAGTCAAAAACTTTCTATTATAGATGGGTTGCAGCGGATCTGTGCAATAAGGGATTTTGTATTGAAGGAGGAAGAACCTCTGAAACTGGAAGGACTACAGTTTCTAAAAAATTTTGAAGGGGTAACTTTCTCCCAATTGGCACGTCCTGAAGTGAAACGTATCAAATCACTTAAAATTACCATGAATACATTGCGTAAAGGGACTCCATTAGATGTAAAATATATAATATTCCAACGTGTAAATACTGCTGGAGAACCTTTAACTCCACAAGAGATGCGCCATGCTTTGAACCAGGGACCTGCAGCGATATTTCTGAAAGAGTTGGCAAATATGGAGTCTTTTAGAAAAGCTACCAATTATTCTGTAAAGAGTAAGCGAATGCAAGATAGAGATTTTGTAAACCGATTTGTAGCGTTCTTTATTGGTTATCAGGATTATATTGGTGATTTAGATATGTTTCTAAATGATAAGATGGGAGAACTGAATAAAATGACTCGTGCGCAAAGGGATGACATACGCATTGCTTTTGACAAATCAATGAAATGTTGTTATCAGATATTTCAAGATGATACATTTCGAAAAAGATACAATGTTTCCGAAAGAAGAAAGCCTATATCAAAATCAGTATATGATACTTTGAGTGTAAACATAGCTTGGTTGAGTGATGAAGAACAAATGTTGTTATTGAAAAATGCAGGAGCATTTAAAGACGGAATGATTCGTTTGTTTAATGATGAAAAATTTAATTTCTCCATATCAACCGGTACAGGGCAGAAATATAATGTAGAACAGCGTTTTACTATGGTAAACTCTTTAATAAAAGAAATAATAAATTTATGATTACTCATTTAAGTATAAATAATTTGAAGCTTCATAATCATACAAATTTGAAGCTAAATGGACTGACAATTCTTACTGGTATGAACGGTATGGGAAAATCTACTGTCATACAGTCATTGATATTATTACGACAGTCCTTTATGATGAACGACCTGGATTCTGGCTTAAATCTAAAAGGCGATTTATGTGATGCAGGAATGTCCGGAGAGTTAGCCTGTCAGACTTCAACGGAACATTCGTTGAATATTAACATGAAGTTTGTTGAACAAGATGATTTGACTTTCTCATTTGAATATCCTGACAATATCATGGATACGATGCTGCCTGGAGCTAAAAGTAATGAAACATCAAAAGTTGTATTGTCGAAATATTCATTGTTTAATGAGAATTTTCAGTACTTGAGTGCATTTCGTTTTGGTCCGCAAAAAAGTTACAACCGTGATACATCCTTGGTTGTGACCAAAAAACAAATATCTAAAATCATGGGTCAATGTGAATATGCAGTACATTTTCTTGAACAGTATAAAAATACAAATATTCCTATAAAAGAACTTGCGATCATCGAAGATGATGATATAACTCCGGACTATAGACTTACCGTGCAAGTAGAACGTTGGCTACGTCTTGTTTCGCCTAATATCAAAATCAATATAGAACCTGCGGGAGAGGATTTTAAGTTGAAATATAAATTTAGTCGTGAGGAAAATACTATTACGGAAGACATTACAGCCTTGAATACTGGATTTGGAATCACTTATGTATTGCCTATATTAATAGCCGTATTAAGTGCAAGTAAAGATGCCATTGTGCTCATTGAGAATCCGGAAGCGCATTTGCATCCGAAAGGACAAGCTGTATTGATGGAACTGATTTCAAAAGCTGTAGCTTGTGGGGTACAGATTGTGATGGAATCTCATAGTGATCATATTATAAATGGTAGTTTGGTGGCAGTAAATAAAAAGTGGATTAATCCTGATTTACTATCCATATACTATTTTGAAAGGGAAGAACATGAGCATATAGCTTTGTCGCATCAATTACAGATTTCAGAAACCGGACGCATAACTCACCCACCTAAGGGATTTTTTGATCAGATAGATATTGATTTGAAGACATTAACTGGTTTTTGATATGGAACACAGCGAACTTTTTTTATTGCTGCCAAAATATGAGGAAGTTGTAGGGCAACCAGATTATATTAAGTCTAAAAACATCATGACTGAAGATGAAATTTTAAAAGTTATAAAAAATATAGACGAAATATGCTGTTTTATAGCGAATGAAAATTATAAAGGCTATTATGATGCAGATAATGTATATGCATTTCTGTATCCCGTAAGAATTGCAGAAGATTGCTATCCCAATATTATGACCTGTATGCGTATAGTGCTGAGTAAATGGGGAGAGAATTGGCGAATACAAAAAGCACAAAAGGACACAGAAGACTATATGTATTATTGTTTACCGATAAAGGATGATACTTTGTGTGAAATGACGGAGCGAAAATATGTTTCTGTAGACGCAAGTACATTCCTATTAGTTAATTTTAATGCTTTTACTTGTTCTACAGAAATCATACGTACAAAACGTAATCAGAATGAAATAGAACTTGATGTAAGAAACTTCGATATAAAATCACTTTCAAAATGGTATGAGGTAAACCGTAAACCCCAAAGAATATTTAATCTTAATCCTAAGCACGGAGAAAATGGCAAAGGAGCACATCCAAGTAATAATGGTCATAAAGTATCAATATTGATGTGCTGTAAAGAAGAAGCTAGACGATTGTTAGATAAAGCGATAGGTGAGGATCTGAAAACGTTGTATTATTTTGACAAGCAGTGTAGCCAATATATAGAATTTAAGCGTGAAAGTGAAAATATATACCATGGATTTCATTTGGATGCAGAAGATGAGAGAAGAGTGCCAAGATATATAAAAACAATTATAGATAAATTATGTTAACCATAAAACACTGGCTTTATTAATTAAAATTATATATGGGGCAAACATGAATCAACAACCAGAAAGTTGTGCCATCTCGATTATTTATACTACCTTTGCCTACAGAGTAAGACAAAGGTATTTTTTATATACACAATGGCTGAAGAACAGATAGACACGGTTTTAGGATTGGACGTAGAAGCGGTGGAGAATAAAGGTGAAAAGTGGATGTACTATTCGCAAACTATAGCTGCAACCATGTCAAACCGAATAGAGGAACTTGGCATGACACAACGAGCGTTAGCTGAGAGAATGAACTGTACCCAGCAATATGTCTCCAAGGTGTTGAAAGGTCGCGAGAATCTGTCATTGGAAACTTTGTGCAAAATTGAAAATGCATTAGGTATCAAAATACTACAAGTTGGAATAAATAAGTAATAACACCATAGCAGGGAAAGGATATGTCAATACAGAGCGAAGCGGCATTGGAAGCCGGACTAATAGCCACTCTTAAGCAAATGGACTATGAATATGTCCAAATTGCGGAAGAGGATAATTTGTATGCCAATTTCAAAAGCCAGTTGGAAATCCACAACCGTAAAAGGTTGGAGGAACATGGGCGTACTGAGTTTACAACAGAGAAGTTTGGGAAAATTCTTATCTACCTTGAAGAAGGACTATCTGCAAATTCGTATAGCGGAGATATATGCCGGGCGAGTTGATTGTATGATTAGTGGCGATGATAGATATTGTCATAAAAGAAAAAATTGACTTAGAGAAATAATGGCAGCAACAAGATATTATTATTCGGATACGATTTCGATGTTTCTAGACAGGAGCACTGATGAAATTATTGGTAAACTGGCTCTTGCAAGCCAACATGACATCAACGACGAAACCTCCAACTCATGGTTAGAGGAGATTGAGTCGTTGAGAAATGTTCTTGTGCCGTATAAAAACAAAGGTAGTATCTATTTTGAGTACAATATTCCTCGAATGGGAAAACGTGCAGATGTAATTCTTGTTATCAATGAACTTATTTTCATTCTCGAATATAAGACTGCAGATAGTAAGTTTACTCACGATGCTATTACTCAGGTATGGGATTATGCTCTTGATTTGAAAAATTTCCAAGAAGGCAGTTTGGAACGAATCATCGTGCCTATTCTGGTTGCACCATCAGAAAAAGATAAAAATTGTATATTAGTTCTTCATAATTATGGGGATGATGTTTATGAACCATTGTTGGCAAATGCAAATCATCTTGATGAAGCCATTTCTATTCCGTTGTCACAAATTCCCCATAGTGTTATAGAACACTCTGCAGAACGTGATGAGCGATGGGCAAAGAGTGGCTATGAACCAACTCCAACCATAATAGAGGCAGCCGTTGCACTATACGAAGAAAATACTGTAGAAGATATTACGAAACATGGTGGAGATATTGATAAGGCTTCCGCTGAACTTAGACGAATCATAGACTATTGCCGTGAGAATAGTCGCAAAGCTATCTGCTTTATTACCGGTGTTCCTGGTGCAGGCAAAACGCTCATTGGGCTAAATACGGCCATCGACCAATTCAATCGTGGTGAAAAAGCCGTTTATCTATCGGGTAACTTTCCTCTCGTAGAAGTATTACAAGAAGCGCTTACTCGTGACTTTATTCGTCGTGAGAAGATTAAAGCAAAGTTGGAAGGTCGTAAATCATGCACAAAAAAAGAAGCCAAGAGTAAAGTTAAGGCTTTTATCCAAATGATTCACCACTATCGTGACCTCTATCTCGAAGGTACAGAAGTTATCGGTAATGAAATACGACCAAAAGAAGGCTACTTCATCGATCATAAAGATAAGGCTTATATTCCAGCAGAGCATGTTGCCATATTCGACGAAGCTCAACGGGCGTGGACTGGAGAAGAACTTAAACGCTTTATGCGAGAAAAGAAGAATGTCAAAGATTTTCCTTATAGTGAGCCTGAATATCTTATATCCTGCATGGATCGTCAGATAGATTGGGGAGTTGTCGTTTGTCTTGTTGGAAACGGGCAAGCCATAAATAAAGGCGAAGCAGGATTGAAGGAATGGATTGCGTCCATAAATCGCCGTTATCAAGATTGGGATGTCTTCATGTCAGAGTTTCTTGTCGAATCAGGGGATATAGATAAAGAAGAACTGGCATTGATTCATAAACAATTGAAGCCTTGTGAGGACCTTCACTTAAAGATGTCAATGCGTTCATTTCGTTCCGAAAAAGTGAGCATTTTCGTTAATCAACTCATAGCTCTTCAAAAAAATGACGCTGCCGCCACCCTAAAAGAATTAGGTAATTATCCTATAGTGCTGACTCGCTCGTTAGAAACAGCAAAGCAGTGGTTACGAAAGCATGCGCGAGGAAGTGAACGTTACGGACTTCTTGCCAGTAGCAAGGCAGAGCGTCTGAAAGCCATTAGTATAAATGTGCGTTATCAACCCGACTTCGTTCATTGGTTCCTCGAAGATGACTCTGATATTCGCTCATCAAATGCTCTTGAAGACACACTTACGGAATTCAAAGTACAAGGTCTTGAAATCGACTGGGCATGTGTGGCTTGGGATGCAGACTTACGTCTTAACAAGGATCATACGTCATGGCAACATTACCAACTTCGTTCAGGTACTATGTGGCAGAACATCAACAAGCCTATCAACCAAGAGTACCAAATTAATGCCTATCGAGTACTACTTACCCGAGCTCGTCAAGGTATGGTAATCGTTGTACCGAATGGTGATAATGGCGTACCTCCTGATGAAACAAGAAAACCAGAATGGTACGATGAGACTTATAATTACCTCAAGGAAATAGGTATTAATGAAATCAAATGATAACAGTTAAACGATAATATGCCACTTAAGTTTATAGATTTGTTTGCAGGATTAGGTGGATTTCACCTTGCGCTTGAACAACTTGGTTGCGAATGCGTATTTGCGAGTGAGATTAACCCGGATCTTAGGCAATTATATGAAAGAAATCATGGAATACCATGTGCTGGAGATATTACTAAGGTAGATATTAAAAATGAAATTCCTGCACATGACATCTTATGTGCAGGTTTTCCATGTCAACCATTTTCTAAAGCTGGGATGCAAGGCGGATTTGAAGATGAACAAGGACGTGGTAATCTTTTCTATAGGATTATGGACATTCTTAATGAACATAAACCAGAATATGTGTTTCTTGAAAATGTCCCTAATCTTAAGTCGCATGATGGAGGTAATACATATAAGGTAATATCTGAACAGTTAAGTACACTCTATGATATTGCTGATGATATAATTTCTCCACATCATTTCGGTATTCCTCAGCATAGGACTAGAATTTACATTGTAGGGCGTCTTAAATCTCTTGGAGGATTACGTAACTTTAGTTTTCCATCTCACGAGGAGAAAATTGAGTGTAATATTCAGTCTATTTTAATTCCGGAAGATGAAGATTACATGTCAATGCGTCCAGTAACAAGACGTCATATTGCTGTATGGCAACACTTTCTAGATATTCTTGCAGAGAATAATGTTCCTATTCCAACTTTCCCTATATGGGCAATGGAGTTTGGTGCTACATATGACTATAAAGGGCGTGCTCCATATTTTCAAACACGTAAACAACTCGAAGGGAAACGAGGTAATTTTGGGCAACCTATACGTGGAAATAGTAAAGATGACTATTTATTTTGTCTTCCTATATATGCGCAGGACAATCCATGTAAAAGACTCAGTGATCAAGATCGTAAATTTTCATTTCCTGATTGGAAAATTCAATATATTACACAAAACAGAAAATTTTATCAAGACCATCAGAATATCCTTCAAGAATGGATGCAGGAAATTCAGCAATCAGGCTTTGAGAACAGTCATCAAAAATTTGAATGGAATTGTGGCTTTGAAGAGCATCCAGACATATATACGAAAATCATTCAGTTTCGAGCATCGGGAATAAGAGTTAAATTACCAACATATTCTCCAGCTCTCGTACTAAATACAACACAGATTCCAATAATTCCTTGGATTGTTACACCAAAAGGCGAACGTGGTAGATATATGACTCGACGAGAAGCAGCAAAACTTCAATGTATGGATGATCTTCATGAAATACCTGATACTATAGCTAAGGCATTCCGGGCATTTGGTAATGCAGTTAACGTAGAGGTCGTCAAAAGAATTGCTGATAATTTAATCCCGGAGGATAAAAGATGAAACAAATAAACACAGTATCTATTGCACTTAAACCAAATGTTTATAGTACATTCAGGAACTTAAATAATACAGTCTCCAATACTCTAGGAGAGTATGTTGACAATGCGGTTCAGAGTTATCTCAACAATCGTGAATTGCTTTTATCTGTAGAGCCCGATTATAGATTAAGAATAACTATAGCTGTAAATTGGGAACGGAAATCAATTGTAATTGAGGATAATGCTGCTGGTATTGATACGGATAATTACGAACGGGCTTTTGAACCTGCTCATGTGCCTATTGATGATACTGGACTCAATGAATTCGGTATGGGTATGAAAACTGCGTCTGTATGGCTTGCTAATAAATGGCGAGTTTATACCAAAGCTCTTGGTGAATCAATGCAGAGATATACCGAATTTGATTTGCATAAGGTTACAACGGAAGGTAGAGAGGAACTCTTAGTAACGGAAACACCGATGCCAATTGAGGCTCATTTTACCCGTATAGAACTAACAGAATTGTCTAACCATGCACCGACAAGCAATCAGATGGATAAAGTACGTCGTCATTTATCAAGCATTTATAGAAAATTCTTGCGTAGTGGTGAGGTGGAAATTAAAGTCAATGATGTAAAACTGGAAGCACCTTGTTTTGACATTCTTAATGTTCCTTATTATAAAACGCCAAAAGGCAATAGTATACTCTGGAAAAAGGATGTTAATTTCGAAGCGGGTGAATATAAAGCTCGAGGGTTTATTGCAATTCTTGATAAAATTCAAAACAATGCTAATGGTCTTGTCCTAATGCGTAGAGGTCGAGTAATTGTTGGTGGAGGTGATGAACGTTATTTTCCTCAAGTTATATTCGGCTCGCCAGGTAATTTCCGTTATAAAAGGCTTTTTGGTGAACTTGAACTGGAAGGTTTTGAGGTTACGTTTAATAAAAATGGATTTCGTGATGAAGAAGATCTTTATGCTTTTATGGAAGCATTGCGAGATGAACTTAGAAATGATGGATTCAATCTTCTTGGTCAAGCCGATAATTACCGTCAACGCGATCGTGAACAGCATAGTGATATTGCAAAGAATGTCACGAAAGCCCTTAACAAAGAAAGTAAACCGAAACAATTAACTCGATTAGTACAAGAAACCGAGAATAAGATTAACGACCAGCAGCATATTATGCAGTCTGAACAACTTATTCAGCAGGCCGAACGTCTTGGTGGTAATTCGGAATCTTTTACTCTTGGGAAGGAACTTTATACGCTTAATATTGAACTTGTATCTGAAAATGATAGTGATTCAATTTATTCCGTAACAATGGGAGATGTAGACTCTAATGAAAAGACTTTGTTTGATGCAATGGAATCTAAATTAGTTACTTGTAAGATTAACATTGCACATCCTTTTTTTACTCGATTCGATCAATTTAAAAAAGGTAACGACTATATGCCAATTATATCGGTCTTCAAGGCCCTTACACTTGCGGAGTTAATGGCTCCAAATTATGGAGTGCAGTCTGCTTCTAAACTTAGACTTTTGTTCAATCAAAATCTTATGCAATAAAATGGAAATACAGATATTGAATCCTCAAAATACTAACGATTTTACTCCGATTATTGGAGATCGTACAATTGAACTTCTTGACCGTTTTGCCACTAAACTCGACATGGACGAACTTAATACTACAAGAGACGAGACTGTTGACATTTTGTCTTATTGTATTAACCCTAAGCAAAGTGTCCCACAGTCAATTACAAATCTTGTGGTTGGATATGTGCAAAGTGGTAAGACCATGTCTTTTACTTTGTTATCTGCGCTTGCACATGATAATGGTTTTAGAGTCATAATTTATTTTGCCGGAACCAAAAATAATCTTCTTGAGCAAACAACAAAGCGCCTTCGCAAAGACCTTATAAATGGCAATGAAAATGCTGCATATTATAAACTGCATGAAAATCCTACTTTGGATGATGTGCAGAGAATTAGTAATGAGTTTAGGATTACCACTAAGCCAACAATACTCATAACTGTTCTGAAGAAAGACATCCACATAGATCACCTTACGGAGATTTTTCAAAATGTATCAATTAGGAATGTTCTGAAAAATCAAGGAGTAATGATTATTGATGACGAAGCAGATCAGGCAAGTCTTAATGGATACGCTTTCAAAAACAGTAAATCAACTGATTGGGGCGAAGATGAATTTACTGCAACTTATAAGAGCATTCTTGCTTTAAAGTCTGTATTGCCAAATCATTCGTATATTCAATATACTGCAACGCCACAAGGACCATTACTAATTAGCATTCTTGACCTTCTTTCTCCGAAACATCACAAAGTTCTTACACCAGGCAAAAAGTATACTGGAGGCAAAACTTTCTTCAAAGATGAACCTGGTTTAATCCTGACTATCCAAGATAATGAGGTTTACCATAGTAAAAGGAATAATCTGCCATGCTGCCCTCAATCTCTGAAAGATGCACTTATTCTTCATATAATGAGTGTAGCGATTATAGTCAAAATTAAAAAGCGTGAGCCATTTCTTTCAATGATGGTTCATGCAGATAAGGAACAAGATGCTAGTGAGAAATTTCATGGGTGGATTAAAAATATTGTAGGCGTTTGGACTGATATGCTTAATGCAGGTTCTCAAGACTTGGCATATACAGATTTTATTAAGGAATTTAAATCAATGTATCCAGAAGCGATACGTGAGTATCAGAGCCATGGTGAGGACTATCCAACATTCGAAGAGATAATGCAGCACGTTCCGGACATCATCTATGAGACTAATCTAATGTTGATTATTAGCCGTAATAAAAAGAAAGGACAGACATCGGAGATAGATTGGGATAGTAGTATTTCTCATATTCTTGTTGGTGCGGATATGCTCAACAGAGGTTTTACTGTTGAGAGGTTGGCTGTTACATATATGCCTCGTCACAGCGTAAGTAAATCTACTGCTGACACGATTCAGCAGCGATGCCGTTTTTTTGGTTATAAACGCAACTATCTTTATTCTTGTCGAGTATATCTTCCAGAAGATACAGCTCTCGAATATAGTGAATATGTAGATCATGAAGAAGAAATGCGCGACTGGCTTAAGAAGAATACAGATCTTCGTAAGGTTGAAAAACTTCTTCTTATATCTCCAAGCCTTAATGCTACACGTAAAAACATTCTGTCAAAGGATACAGTTTACTGTAAATTAAATGGTTGGAGAAAAATGAATGCCTTTCAGAATATAGAAGAAAATACTAAATTCGTGGAAGATTTTCTGGGAACGGTATCGTTCAAATCTTATCAACCATATGGAACTGATGACAGGGATCACAGATATGTAAAACTTTCTATAGAACAAGCAATTGATTTTCTTACTAATTTCAACTTTCAATGTGCGCCTGATGCTGCGAGAAAACAGGCGACATTAAGATATATTCAGTATCTTGCCTCGCAAGAAAATAATCCAATGCAATATGTATATTTCATTCATATGGCATATAGGAATACAATGGGACGTGAGCGTGCCTTTAATTTGGAGAAAAAGACTGTTAATAATATTCACGCAGGTCATGATCCTAAAGGATATCATATATATCCGGGTGATTCAGAAATTAAATTTGAAGATGCTATTTGCATACAATTGCATAAGGTAAGATTGAAGTGTGCAGACTATAAGTGGAGCGGCAAGGCGGCATATACTCTTGCTATTTATTATCCCGAAGACTTTGCAGTTAGTTATGTTGAACCCCGAAATTCAGTCAAAAAATATGAATGATGTTCATCAAGTGTTCAAATCCCTCTTAAACAAACCAGTTGAAGAAGGATGCTATGCGGCTGATTCTATACCGTTTGCTTGTCAACATAAAATAGGAATTTCGCCAGAGGGTTATCCTATGTTTTTTATTCAGACGTTGGGTAAAGAGAAAACTCTTGACATTACAATGGAGTTTATAAAAGTTATGTTTAATCGATCCTGCAGCATTATAGAGAATAATGAAATACGGAGAACTCATGAGTACACAATTGTCTCCTTGAATGCTGGGAATGTTGATTATCAGAAGTATTTTATAGATGTGGTTTGTATTCTTTTGCATGGACTTTCTGATAATGTTACAATCAAGACCCTCAAAATTGAATTAATGAAAATCGCTGACTTGTTCAGTAATTTGAGTAAACCATCAAAGAAAACCTTACAAGGTCTTTGGGCGGAACTATTAGTTATCGAACGATCTAAAAGTCCTGCGTATCTTCTCCAGTCATGGCATGTATCCCCAAATGATAAATTTGATTTTAATGATGGTATAGATAAAATTGAGGTTAAGAGTACTAGAAATGCAAGACGAATTCATACATTTTCTTTAGAACAACTTCATCCTAATGTTAACGCAAATCTTCTTATTGCCTCTGTGTTTGTAATTGAGACGGGACATGGGAGAACTATTTTTGATTTAAAGAATTCTATTTGCAAGAAAGTTTCTGACCTCAAACTTCAATATCGTCTTAATGAAATAATTGTGCAGACTCTTGGTCGTGATTTTGATAAGGTAAATGATGTCAGTTTCGATTATCAACAAGCACTTGACACCATTGCGTTCTATGATTATCAAGATATACCATCAATAGCAATTGAGAATATACCAAAATCACTTTCTAATATTCATTTTGATTGCGACTTGTCGACAGTTAAAACTATACAGGATAAGAACTTAGAAATAAATGAAAGTTCACTTTTTAAAAGTATACAGATATGAGCAAGATTAACCCAGATACATTGAGGGATTTGTTTCTTGCCGTAATGACAGGTAATCCTGATTTTGAATATGTCAACGGAGAACAACCATTTGTGATTAAGTACAAAGGCCAACGTTATCATATATATATGATTAAACTTACGTCAGCCTATTTTAAATCACGCCCAGACACTACACGCGCGCAACTTAATAGACGTGTTTGTTTTGATGAAATAAAGAAGTCTTCAGATCCTTTCATATTTCTCGGATATGATAGTGACAATGACGTCCTTGTGTGCTGGAATAATAAGATTGCTAAGGCAAGACTTAATGAAAAGAGTACAGTTTCTTTTTATTCTCGCAAGATATATCAAGACCAGATAATTCTTGGTGAACCGAAGCATTTTAAATTAAAAAATGGGGATCAACCATATTTTTTTAAGAGAAAGGACCTTCCGCTCTTTTTGGATAAGGTTAATACGTTGTTTCCTGATATTGCCGAGATTCCAAAACAAAGCGAACGAAGAGAAAAGGATCTGTATTCTACTCCAAATAATAATGCTGAAAATCATCTGAATGATGTAGAACTTTTAGCTTTGTTAAAACCAATGCTTGTCGGTCCAGCTAAACGTACTCTTGAAGCCGTACAAACCATGATGAATTATTTACGTGATAGATATGGCATTCATATTTCAATGCGTGAATGTACAACGTTTCTGAAAACGTTACATTTTGACATTGTTGACGGTTATGTTTCACATCAGGAAAACCTCCATAATGTAGCCGAAGGGATTAATAATACATCTAAAAAATAAATGAACATTAACTTTAAAATGATAAAGTGAAAATCTAGAGTAAGACGGAGTAGCTATTAAATTATGGCAAAGAATATAGAAATACGAAATAGTACGGCTGAGTTTCTCATCTTCATGCTTGAGGGTAAGGAGGATGGGATCCAAGTGATGTATAAGAATGAGACCATTTGGGCAACACAAAAGGCTATGGCGCAGCTTTTTGATGTGGGAGTACCTGCAATCAGCAAGCATCTTAAAAACATCTTTGAGAGTGGAGAGTTGGTTGAAAATTCAGTTATTTCCAAAATGGAAACAACTGCTTCGGATGGCAAGAACTATAACACGACATTCTATAATCTCGATGCCATTATCAGTGTCGGATATAGAGTCAATTCTGTTCGTGCCACTCAGTTCCGGCAGTGGTGTACGTTTGTACTCCGCCAGTTTGCTATTCGCGGATATGTGCTTGATCATAAGCGAATGGAGAACGGGGCTTTCTTAGGTGTGGATTACTTTGAGCATTTGCTTGCCGAAATAAGGGAGATAAGACTGAGTGAACGTCGTTTTTATCAGAAACTCACGGATATCTATGCTACGGCAATAGACTATAACAAGGATGCTCCGACAACCCGTCTTTTCTTCAAGAAGGTACAGAACAAAATGCACTATGCTGTGCATGGACATACCGCTGCGGAGTTGATAGTTGAACGAGCCGATGCGAATAAGGAACACATGGGATTGACCACATGGGAGAATGCTCCGAATGGAAAAATTGTCAAAACTGACGTGTCTGTAGCAAAGAACTATTTGCGAGAAAAAGAATTGGAAGAAATGGGCAGGATAGTCAATGCGTCCCTTGATATGGCAGAAAGTATGGCTATGCGTCATATACCTATGACAATGGAAGATTGGGCAAAGCGAATAGACAAATTCATCAATTTATTTGATAGTCCTATATTACAGGATAGCGGAAAGGTTTCTGCTGAATTTGCTAAAGAGTTTGCTGAATCAGAGTTTGAAAAGTACAGGATCATTCAAGACCGCCTTTTCCAATCTGACTTTGATAGATTTGAGGATAATAGCCTTCCTTCATTGGATGTGGAATAATTATGATGCCATTAGGAGGTTGGCTAAATCAGCCTAAAGAATATGGCAGATTCATGTAGTTAAATTAGCAAGCGTTCGTACAATAGTTCTGTGTTCATCATCTAATATCTGCATTTATGGTGGCCGACATTACTCCGGAATACTGGCATTGGAACTTGAATTATGAAAAATGATTCCTAAAAGAGTTCGTAAAAGAACTACTGAAATACGCTTGTCTATGGTAGCTGTCAAACAGAGCCTACAAAGATGTTGGACGACACTCCAAAATACGATGCACATGGAGTGAAAACGAACTCCATAGTTGCTATAAAGTTCAATCCTGCTTGCTGGAGATTGGCAACATCTCACGAGCGATTTATCGCTTGGGGTATTGAGTTACCCTAACTCAATAAATGTTGTATAATGGGCAAGCCCAGACGCAATTTAACTGGCAAATTTCGCTTTTGGGCGAGAAAGACGAGGAGAAATGCTGGCGAAAAGAAAAAATGCCCAAATAACGCCTTTTTCTCATCAATCAGCTTGCTGAAGGATTTGGCAATCTCAAACGACCGATTGGTTGCTTGGGGGATTAGGCTACCCATATAAGATAATGTCCGTACAACGGGCAAGCCCAGTCAATGGCAGCGACCAGTTCCGTGAATTATCATGAAACCAATCGTTGCGCTTAAACTTTGACTTATATACGAATAGGCACTTTTAGAATAAAGTCAAGTGGAGAGTCAATAATGGTAATCCGGCATGAACCGATAAATGCCACGGCTTTCCTGAACCACCATCCGTTTGTTCGTGAGAAACTTAATCAGCTCTACAATCTTGTTGTGATTCAATTTCGTTCCTGCCAGTTCGTAGGCGGTGGTCAGTTCTTCTTCTAAAGCCTTATATCCCGAAATAGTCTCTTTACCGTCAAAAGCCAGTTCGAGAGCCTTGCGATGGATGGCTTCGTGGATATCCTTATAAGGGGAGAACGGTTCCTGTTTGGGACGACCTGCGCTCTTCTTTGTCGGCACATAGTCCGGCAGAAGTTCGGGAAGTGATTGGTCATTGATGCAGAAGGCGAATGGCAGGAAGTCTTTGGAACGGGTATGCACACTTTCCACTTTGCTGATGTTGCTGTCGTCCTTGTCTTTTTCGATTTGGATGACAGTCTCAGCCTTGTTGTTGATTTCCGTGCCGATGTGCCCACGGGCATTTTCATCGCTTTTGTTCTGGTGAAGGATGGTGTGAAGATGAATCTGGTACTCGTCAGTCCACTGCATAAGTTTGGATATTACACATGTGGCTTCACTCGGTGAATTGATGTCATAAACCAAGTCACGGATTCCGTCAATTACCACGAAACCGAGACCCTCAATCTGACTGATGGCATCGTCTATAATAGCCAAACGCTCCTTCGGATTGAACTTGCGTAGAGCAAGAAAATAGAAACGGTCGCAATCCTCATTAGCTGGCAACTCTGCCATTTGCATGATACGATGCATCACAATCATACAATGATTCTGACTCTGCTCGGTGTCAATGTAAAGGATGCGGTTTTTTCCTTCTGGGAAGTCCGTTGTGTAGTTAAGGACTTCCTTTCCGGACAAAACTGCTGCCACCATAGCAGACACATTGAAAGTCTTTTTGCTTTTAGCCTTGCCAATGGATGCGCTGAAATTTCCCAATGTCCCGACAGGCACTCCACCTATTTTCAGAACTTCCGGCTCCTGTTCGTACTCCTTTTCCAAGCTGAGCATGGTATCTTGCCATTTTACTGTGACCTGAGCAAGATCTTGAATGGGTGTTGGCGTTTCCATACTCACCAGTTTTTAGGGTTAGGCTTGCGACGATGTGAGGAATACATCGCTTCGTTTTCTTCCTCATAGGTGAGAGGTACTGACGTTTTGCGTGATGCTTCCAGCCATTTGTCAAGCTCGTCACGATAGATATAAAGGTGCTTTCCTTGTTTGATTACCGGAATGCTATCCTTCTTTATCTTGTAATAAAAGGTGGAGACCGGCATTTTCAGATAAGCACAGGCTTCCTGCACTGTCATAGGTATGTGCAGATTCTCCTTTGGTTCGCTTTGACGGTTAAGATTGTCCCTAAGCAAATTTTCCATACTTGCGATTCGCTCGCATAGTTCGCCTACGACTTTCGGCAGGTCGTTAAAAGTTAACTCGGTTGCAGTCATATTATCAATAATTTAAATTAATATGCTGCAAACCAACAGAATGAAATCTTGCAGAAATTCGTCATCCGGAAGAATGATTACCGTCTGCACGGTTTAATTCTCAAGTGTTGTTATGAAAGCGGAAATCTCCTTTGTCCGGCACGTCAATAGGGATGTCGCATGGGGCATTAACACGCAAATTGGCTTCCAGATATTCTATATCAGCGTTACGCAATTCGTATGGGAAAGATGATTTGATGAATACCGCCCTGTCGCGACGGGAGACTCCAAGCCGTTCTCCGATATTCCAAGCCAAATGTCTTAAAGAGGGAGAACTGAGCTTTGCTTCTTTCGTTGAATGGATTGGCTGGCAGTCTGTCACCCGATTTTCGGCAAGAAACTCGATATTGTGGAATAACGTGCTGATATTCTCCTTTGACAGATATTTCGAGGTCTTTTCCACCACATATTCACGGATGGCTATCATGGTGTCCCTTTTCCGCTTCACCTCTTTCAGTTGCTCTTCCACGAGAATACTCTCATATTTTTCCAAACTGTCAGGTATTTGTTCCAGTATAACCTGTTGAGTCTCTGTTATGGAATTATCTGAGCTAACCTCTTGCGAACAATTACTTTGTACTTGCTCATTTATAGTACTATTTGAAATACTCTTATAAAGTCCTGCCATTACTTTGCGGAATACTGCAAAGGTCAAAATGAGCATTACCAAAGAAATAATAAAAATGGTGACATCAAACAGAATGTAGTGATTGAACTTTTCACCAAGATTGTATGCGGTGAGTGCCGAGAGTGAAACGATTACTACACCAACCAGACTACTGATGTCCGCTGTTTTCTGAACTTGTACATTATTCTCCATATAGTTGTGATTGTTTACAATTCTATGACACAAAGTTCAGCACTAATTTCCATATAACCATAAATACTAATGGTTGTTGGACAGATATTTATAAATAATTATGGTTAGAATATGAATCATACTCAGAAATCATACTCTAACCATATAAAAAGCGGTGTTTATGCCCGTTAGCTCTTACGAATCAGGGAGATTTTATTGCTGGCTTTTCGCTTGTTGCTATCCACCACTTTCATGTATCGTTGGGTGGTGGTGATGCTCTTGTGCGCCATGATACTTTGAATGGTCCGGATGTCTGTTCCGGCAGCAGCCTGCAAGGTAGCAAATGTTCTCCGGTACGAGTGGAACGTGATGTTTTTGGTGATACCGGCAGCTCGAATCCACTCTTTCATGGGGTATTGTGTCCAGCATCTTTTCAGTCCCTTGAATACCAGTCCTGTCTTTTCCGGGGAATAGCCGATTAATTGCAAGGCTTCATCACTAATGGGGATGATATCTTCTGTCTTTGTCTTTTGAGTGACAGTATATACGCATTTTCCTCCGGCTGCAAAGTCAACGATTTCTTCCCACCGCAATGTGAGAATATCGCTTATTCTCAAACTTGTCAGGCAAGAGAACAACGAGGCGGTTTTCAGTACCGGTATCTTGCAAGGCGTTTCTGCCAATCTGTACAGTTCTTCTACGCTGAGATAGTCTTTGACCACATCTTCCGGCTCTATTTTCTCCAAGAAATCGTTTACATTGGAATGAATCAGTTTATTGCGATAGAGTATTTTGAGGAATCCTCTGAATGTGGACCAGTAGCCCACAGCCGAATTGCGTGATATGGGACGATTCGGACGTCTCAGTTGCTTCGCATTGAGCAGATACTCCCTGAACTTGTTGCATAAGTCCACATCAATCTCCTCGAATGAGCATTTACCGCCCACGAAATTGCAGAAATGCAGATAGACGAACTCCCATTTCTGGTCGTGTTTGCGGAGTGTCTTCTTATAATAGGCAAGGAAATCTCCTTTCATCTTGCTCTTGTCAAAGAAATCATACCGTTCATTGACGATGGATTCAAAACGTCGGCATCGGATCGCTTCCGCCTTCTCCGACATGACGGCATTGAAGTTCTGTTCCCGTTGGTTCTTTGGATTGGCATAAATGTAGATGCCCAAAGATTCATGACGGATTACCTTCATACTCTCTTTGTCGCGATAACCGGGATAATAATCCAGATAGAACGACAACATGTTTTTCTTTAGAGGTCTTGTCCTCAATGTTACAGTTTTACATTCGTGCATAATGATAAATATTATATTTGGTGAATAATCTGTTGCAAATCAATACAATGAAACAATGCTGATGACTGCCATTACTGAAAATGATTCTTGTCTGTGCAGAATAATTCTCAGATGCTGGATTTTTCAGCCATAACTTTGTCAAAATCCTCTTTCCGCAGGAACATCGACTTGCCGTGGTGCATCTTCCGTATGCTGTTGTACCTCGCATAATTGTAGACATCATCCCTGCGAATGCCGTATTTTTCCATCGCTTCGGCTACACTGTAATACCTTTCCCGTTGGTCGAAGCCACCGTTTTTGATGATGTCGATATGGTCTTTGGAATACTGGACTTTGCCATATACGACACGGGACGGGATTTTGTGGCGATGCACAAACGAACATCTGGCATCTTTGCTCATGCCGTAGATTTCTTCCATTTGCTCCGTACCAATCCATTCCTTGATATTGTCAGCCGCTTTGTACTTGGCAAAGAATCGGTCAACTGACAGTTGTTCGTAATAGTTGAACCCACCATGACTGATTTTAGGAATGTCGTTTTCACGGCACAGTCTGCAAATGGTTTTCCTGTTCATCTGATAGGTCGTTGCAATTTGCTCGGATGAGTAATAGCCTTCGGGGATTACAAAAGTCTCTTTCGGCCGGTCGCATTCCTTTTCCCGTTTCTTGGGTGTATATGTTCCATCACGATGCTCAATATAGACTTTGTCAAACTCCGAACGGAGCACCATTGTCCGGCTTCCTTGCTTGAACCGCTTGATGTCGTACTTGTTGACGTAGTAGCTGATATTAATCTTGGTAAGTCCGTATTTCTCTGTGATTTCATCGTAGGTATAATAGTCGGGATTCAATTTGTCCTGCTTTTCCTTAATCGCGTCTATATGGGCACGGGAATAATACACCTCGTGGTGGCGGTTGATTCGGGGGATATTGTGCCGCATGGCAAAGGTGACAACTGCATTACGGCTCATACCGTATTTGTCCATAACCTGCTCCGGAGTATAGTAACTCGCTGGATTGATTTCCTCGGCAAGGTCTGCAAAATACTTATCTATAAGACTACGATTGTAGAACACCCGATTGCTCTCCTCAATCTTCGGAATGTTATACAGCTTGCATCTGCGGTAGAGGGTTTTCTTTTGGATTTGGTACTTCTCCAATACCTCATTCGTGGTGTAATAGAGTGCGGTCTGCTTCCTTCCATAATTACGTTTCTTGTAATCAGGAGCGTTGTCGAACATCTTTTCAATGTCCGACTTGCGGATAATGGTACGCCCACGAAGTTGTAAGGCCCGGATGATTCCGACAGCCATGTGGCGATAGATGGTCGCACGGCTGATACCTAAAAGGGTTGCGGTTTCGGCAGGGGAGAGATACAACTTGCTCCCCACGATACCGACTTCCTGCATGGGCTGCTCATTTTGCCGTTCCTCGTAGGCCTGCAATCGTTGCTTCCGCTTCTTCTCTTTGTACGCTTTTTCATTGCACGATTTGCTGCAATAGCGTGTTACCATCGTGTGTGCTATAAATGGTTTGCCGCACCACTGGCATTTTCTCTGTACTTCCATATATTCGTCGCCTTTAATTTCGTCGATTCTGTCTCAACGCGTCTCACAATTTCTCACAGCGTCTCACACTGTGTCTTCTATAGCGGTTTGGCACATTCTCATTGCGTCTCACATCGTGCCTAAGATGTCGCTATGATGAGTGCGAAGTGTCCGCTTATTTGTTCGGCGGTAGAATTATGGTACAAAATGATGCTGGAAATCCGCAACCAGTCAGAATTGACTGAAAACCACATAAAAAGAAAAGCCGCTGGCTATCAGCGACTTTCTTCTAATTGCTTATGGTTGGTTATGGCTGTTTACAAGCCATCATTTCCCGATGCAAAAATTCCGAAAAATGTTACCCAAGACTTCGTCGGTGGAGATTTCGCCGAGGATGGAGCCGAGGGTGTAGAGGGACTCGCGGATGTCCTGGGCTACAAGGTCGGTCGGGACTGAGGCGGACAGGCCCTCTTTTGCGCGCCCGAGGGAAGCTGATGCACTGACGAGGGCTTCGTAGTGACGGAGGTTTGTTACTAAAGTGGCGCTCTGGTCTGCTATCAAATCTTTCTGGGAGGCGGCGAGGGAGGTTTTCAACCTCTCTATTCCCTGGCCTGATTTTGCCGAAATACCCATAATTTCAACGCTCTGATTTTCAATAGAAGAAACAATGGAGTTTAAATTGGTAACAATTTTGTTAAAAGAAGATTCGTAGCCTGGAAGGTCGCATTTGTTTACCAATAGCCACAATTTCTGCTCGTCGGGATTGATCCGGGAGACTATCTCATCTGCGGATTTGCGCATCTGCTCCTCCGAAGCGGTGCCGTCAATCATACCTATAACTATGCTTGCGCTGTGGAGCTTTCCGTATGAGCGTTCAATGCCGATTTTTTCCACTATGTCTGATGTTTCGCGCAAGCCGGCGGTATCTATGAAACGGAACAGGACACCGTCAATATTCAGAGTCTCTTCTATGGTGTCCCTGGTTGTACCGTGCACATCAGACACGATTGCCCGCTCTTCTCCGAGCAGCGCGTTCAGCAAGGTGCTTTTCCCGGCGTTGGTAGCTCCGACAATCGCCACAGGAATACCATTCTTGATGGCATTGCCCAGCCGGAACGAAGCCGCCAGCCTACCTATATGGGCCATTGTCCTGTCAAGTAGGGCAATCAGATGGGTGCGGTCCGCAAATTCCACATCTTCTTCGCTGAAATCAAGTTCAAGCTCCATCAGCGACACCATTTCAAGCAATTTCGCGCGCATCGACTTCAGCTCGGAAGAGAAACCGCCTTTCATCTGGTTGAACGCGACCCTGTGCGCCGCTGCATTCTGTGAGGCAATCACATCGGCCACTGCTTCTGCCTGGGCCAGGTCCATTTTCCCGTTTATGAAAGCACGTCGGGTGAACTCTCCAGGAGCGGCCGCGCGTGCACCTGCAAGGGCAAGCATTGACATCAATTCGCTTACGATATATGATGACGCATGGCACGAAATCTCCACAGAGTCTTCGCCGGTATATGAATGCGGGGCACGGAATACGCTGACAAGAACTTCGTCCAGCACTTTCCCATCCTTTGTGGGTACGGTGCCGAACAGGATGGTGTATCCAGCCGCATCTGCTACCTTGCCGCGCTTGCATTTGACAACCTTGTCTGCAATGGGAAAGGCCTCGGGACCGCTTATCCTTATTATTGAAATCGCACCTGTTCCCGGAACCGTGGCAGGAGCATATATCGTATTTTCGTTCAGTACTGGCATATCAAACCGGTTGCTATTGTCCGACTTTAAGTTTCTCGAATTTGTATCCGAGCCTCTGCAGCTCGATTGCTTCTCCTATCTTGAACATCACTGACATAGCGGTCAGAAAGAGCCGGTAAGCGTCTGCAGTCCCTCTTTCAACCGTTGATTTTTTCATCAGATGATGCATCTCGGTGCTGCAGGACTGCATTTTCTTTATGGCTTCCTGTTCCAGAGCCGAACCTTTGGGCATATTGAGCACTTTCCACAGTATATGTTCATCCATTGTATCGAACCCTTCCGGGCCCTTGAAAAAGTCATAATCCCTTGACGAATATCGTTCCCAGTCAAAATCCCAAAGTGATGCCACGGCCATTCCAAGGAAGCCGGCACATGCAAGGCAAAATTCCGGATATCCGTTGAATTCCCTTGCTGCCTCCGCACAAAAATCAGGAGCGATCTCCTGCCATTTGCCGTCTATGTCACTGCTATTGGGCAATATACCCTGAAGAAAGCCCAAGTCCGTACAGAACTTGAGCATATAGTTGGTCAAAAAGACCTCGTTTTCCTGAAATGTTCCCATTTTCTTAGATTTATTCCGTAATATACGCCACATATACCAATTGGGGCAATATCGGGCGGCAAAGATACTAAAAACCTGTAAGCGGACGTCAACCTTGTTTGCTTATCTGTCCATTAATGCCGCATGCTGAAACAACCTGGCATGGCATTGTATACTTGCCGGACAGCAAAAGACTATGTCTATCAATATTTTGCATATTGGCGGTATTCCAAAAGTGGAATCGCAATCCTTCAATATTCTGAATGTAACAATGCTATGAGACGCGGAAATGATGCGCATACAATCCGGCTCCCGCCTTACACAAAAACGCAAGTCCGTTATAAAGAACCCGCCACATGTCCAGTCACTATTTCATATACCCCACAGGATGGTTGATGAGAGGGTGCTGGGCAGGGGAGAGTTCCAAGGCCTTGCCGAGAACATCTTCATCCATTGAAGCGCGCGCCACCGTAGCCATCCCGGCAGATGCGCAGAATATGGAAATGTTCTGTGAGATTATCCCTGCGTCAACTGCGCACATTGTATGCGTACGTGAGGAGGATACGTCACCCATTTTGCTGTAATCACTTACAATGACAAGGTTCACAGGCGCTTCAAGAACGAATCTCTGCTTTCCGGCCACTGCACCGCGCCAGTCTCCCTCCTTGACAAGCACAAGACAATGCTCCTTTGCATCATATAGGTAAGCTCCAGCTTCCATTATGACATAAAGTGTACAATCCTGCTTGTTCAGCGCAGAACCGGCTGTCCTGCGTCCGTCCTGACGGTTGATTCCGCATGCCGCCCATACGAGGTCGCCCAAATCCTGCAAGCTGAGAAGTCCGGATGAAAATTCCCGGGTTGATTTTCTGTCCTGCAATGCTTTCATGACATTTCCATGGCGCTCCATATCCGGTGAAGGCAGGCCGATTTTCTTTTCTTGCGCATTGATTCCTGCCGCCATAATGACTCCTAAAGTCAGCAATAAAGATATCCTTTTCATTTTAAGTGATTTAGATCAGCAATAGCCTGACTTGCGCATTCTTTGGCAAGCCGTCCGATTCCACCGCTAAATTAGCGAAAATCATAATACACACATCACTTGACGATAAAATTTTTTCACCGGTCCGGACAATCTGATGCGCCGCAAAATAGTAACCAGCTAACACATGGCCGCTTCGTCATAAACGGCATCACCGATTCAGGACCCCGTCAGTAACGGACTATCTTCGGCAAAATATGTTACATTCATCGCAAATTTTGTAACTTTACCCGGGCTTTTTTTCCGGCCCGGAAAGTTTTTGGATAAATAGCATATGCACAAGTATTTTTTCTTTTCCATGATGCTCATGCTGGCTTTTGTAGCAGCCAAGGCACAAATTATTGACATCCGCACGGAGAACACCCAAATGGTTCTGTCCGTGAACAGCCAGTCACAACTGCTTTTCCTGCATTATGGCGGGGTGACGGATGACCCGCAGATATTCGCGGACCTTAAGACTAACCGCAGGAAAGACCATGAGGCCGATCCTATGGCTTATGGCACGGTCGGAGGACGTAATACGCGTCTTGCCGCCCTGGCCGTCACACATTCGGACGGTGACATAAATACGGAACTGGCATATAAAGGCCATAAGTCGAGAGAAAACATCCCGGGGATCAAGGTGACGGAGATAATGTTGGAAGACAAGAAGAAAGACATGGCGGTCAAGCTTGTCTATACCGCATTTTTCCGTGAGGACGTAATAACAGCACATTCCGAAATAACCAATCTTGGCCCGGAATCCGGAAAGAAATCCTCAAAGAAGGTGTCCCAGGACCTGATTCTCAGGGAATATTACTCTTCAATGCTTCCGATAAAGGCGGAAAAATATCTCCTTACGCATTTCTATGGGGCATGGGCACGCGAAATGCACATGGACAATACTCTCTTGACGCATGGAGTGAAAAGCATTGGGACAAGAAAGAATGTACGCACTACACATACGGAAAACCCATCTTTCATGCTGTCTCTTGACACCGGGTCGTTTGATGAGAACTGCGGGGAGGTCATTGCAGGCACTCTGGCATGGTCCGGCAATTTCAAATTGAATTTCGAAGTGGACGAATGGGATATTCTTACGGTCACCTCAGGCATAAATCCCTCTTCTGCCGCCTATACCCTCGCTAAAGGAAAGACATTCGTGACTCCGGACATGATATACACTTACAGTTTTGAAGGCGCCGGAGGTGCTTCCAGAAACTTGCATGACTGGGCACGCAATCATGGAATATACAACTCGACAAGGCCTGTCCCTACACTCCTGAACAGCTGGGAAGGTGCTTATTTCGACTTTGACACCAAGACTGTAATGGAGATGATAGACGACACTGCTGAAATGGGGCTTGAGATGTTCGTGCTTGATGACGGCTGGTTCGGAAACGAATATCCGAGAAACAGCAGCAAGGCTGCGCTCGGAGATTGGCAGGTGAATGCCGCGAAACTTCCGGAAGGCATTGCCTGCATAGCTGACTATGCGCACTCAAAAGGTCTAAGGTTCGGCATATGGATTGAACCTGAGATGGTGAGCCAAAAGAGCGGGCTTTACGAAAGGCATCCTGACTGGATAGTGAAAGCACAGGGGAGAGAGGCGACAAAGATACGCAACCAGTGGCTGCTGGATCTTACAAATCCTTGTGTACAGGACTTCATCTTCGGAGTCTTTGACGATATTATGAGGATTTCTCCGCATATCAGTTATATAAAATGGGACGCGAACCGCCATGTCGAGAGTGCAGGTTCCGAATATCTTGACAGCAGTCTTCAGAGCAATTTCTGGGTGGATTATGTGCAGGGATTTTACAATGTCCTGTCACGGATAAGGGAAAAATATCCTGACGTCTTCATCCAGGCCTGCGCATCCGGCGGAGGACGCGTGGAATATGGAGCCTTGAAGTATTTTGATGAATGCTGGACGTCCGACAATACGGAAGGGTATTCCCGTGTCAAGATACAATACGGGACAAGCATGATATACCCTGCCTGCATAATGGGGTCGCACGTATCTGCAGTCCCGAACCACCAGACAGGTAATGTGACCCCGCTCAAATTCCGTTTTGACATTGCCTCTTCCGGGCGTCTCGGAATGGAACTTCAGCCTAAAGACATGACGCCGGAGGAATCGGAATATGCTAAAAGGGCCATCGCTTCATACAAGTCGTTCCGCGACATAGTCTTGGGCGGCGACCTTTACAGGCTGTCGTCTCCTTATGACGCCTCAGCCTGCTACAGTCTGATGTATGTGTCCAAGGACAAGAAACGTGCTGTCATGTTCGTTTACAATACGGTCTATCAAGGAGCGCAACCGTCACACCGCTTCCGTCTCCGCGGTCTTGCCCCGGAACGGGAATACCGCCTGACGGAGCTTAATGTGGACAAGAAACGCTTTTGGGCTGACGGCAAGTTGCTCCCGGGGTCATTCCTTATCATGCATGGCCTGAATCCTCCGATACGCACCATATACGACAGTGCAATCTATCTTCTTGAAGCAGAATAATATCAGGCGTGTTATCGTCATGCCCTGCATTTGCGGTAACACGCACACATGTCAGAAAAATGAAATTTTATTTGAAGGAATCGGACAAAAATGACTATCTTCGCAACGATATACAAGAATGTATCTTTCTGTGGGGCGGAAAAGGCTTGCCGGAAGGATGCACAGACAGGAAAAAGGAAACGCCATGTGTAAACGGACGGACAACTGCACATACTTGACAGTGAGCGCATTGCAGGATGATGCCTTGCATTCCGTTTTCATTTCCCGTTTTACTTCAATTGCCGGCCATTTTCTCTTTTAGAGGAATGGTCTTTTTTTTATGCGGAGGCAGGTACAATCCGACAGATTCCTGAAACCGTCGCAACAGGAAAACAATAAAGATTAATTAAATATAAAGATTTGAAAATGAGAAAGAAAGCTACACTTCGTCTGGAGAACGGCATGGAATTCCATGGCTATTCCTTCGGCTGTGACCGCCAATGCTGCGGTGATGTGGTATTCAACACATCAATGGTCGGATACCCTGAGCAGCTTACAGACCCTGCATATTGCGGGCAGATATTATGCTTGACATATCCTCTGGTCGGGAATTACGGAGTACCGTCAGAGGTGCTTGAGGCGGAGGAAGTATCAAGGAATTTCGAATCTTTGAGAATACAGCCGTGTGGACTTGTAGCATTCGACTATTGCGAGGACTACAGCAACTGGGAGGCTGTGAAAAGCCTTGAACAGTGGATGCTCGAACATGGGCTTACCGGAATCTATGGCATTGACACACGCGAGCTGACAAAACTTCTTCGTGACAAGGGCCAGATGTCGGGCTGCATCATACCCGAGGGTTCTGAAGCAGCCGGCGATTCGGAAAAAAAGGCCACAAAAGCCACTCCGGCTGACGTCACCTGTGCCTCTGTAATCAGATACGGCGCAAGGCCAGCTGAGGAGGTGCTCAATGCAAACGGAAGCAAGGCGGCCGTAGTGCAGGGCAAAAAAGTCGTTCTTGTGGACTGTGGGGTGAAGCACAGTGTCATCAGAAGCCTCTTTGCAAGGGGAGTGGAAGTGATAAGGGTGCCATATGGCTATGATTTCACGGCTCTTGAGTATGACGGAGTGTTTGTTTCGGACGGCCCGGGCAATCCGGCAGAATGCACCCATACAATAGAAATGCTCAGGAAAGTGATGCAAGAAGGACGTCCTGTCTTCGGCTCGGGTCTCGGATACATGCTGGTAGCCCTTGCAGCGGGATGCCGGGTGCAGCCGCTAAAGAGGCCTCACAGAAGCGCCAACCAGCCGGTGCGCAAAGAGGGCAGCAACCGTGCTTTCATAACCGCTCAGAATGCCGCATATACAGTAGCCCAAGACTCTGTGCCTGCAGACTGGGAGGTATGCTTCAAAAACCTCAATGACGGGGCTGCTGACGCAATGCGCCACAAGAGCATGCCGTTCTTCGGGGCACAGTTCAATCCTGAGGTCTGCGTCGGGCTGGACGAGAATGTCACAATGACCGATGAATTCATTTCCAGATTATAGCATGGACATGCGCCGGGCCATGGTCTCATAATCCAAGGCCTGTCTTCCAAGACGCAAATGAGGCAAAACGGCGTAAAACATAAAGTGACACACAAATCAAGCAAGAAAGAATAACATCATGATAGATAACAGCATAAAGAAAGTACTCGTGCTCGGTTCCGGAGCACTCAAGATAGGCCAGGCCGGCGAGTTTGACTATTCCGGCTCACAGGCTCTCAAGGCCTTGAGGGAAGAGGGGATAGAGACCATCCTTATAAATCCTAACATTGCGACCGTACAGACCTCCGACCAGGTGGCCGATAAGGTGTATTTCCTGCCTGTGACCCCTTATTTCGTGGAAAAGGTCATCCGCAAAGAGGCTCCTCAGGGCATCCTCCTCGCATTCGGAGGCCAGACTGCCCTCAATTGCGGCGTCGCTCTCCATAAGGACGGCATACTTGAGAAATACAATGTGAAGGTACTCGGAACCCCAGTGCAGGCCATCATGGACACTGAGGACAGGGAATTGTTCAACGCGAAACTTGCGCAGATAAACGTCAAAACTATCAAGTCACATGCGGTCGAGACGATAGAGGATGCGAAGAAAGCTGCCGCAGAGCTGGGTTATCCGGTCATTGTACGTGCAGCCTATGCCCTCGGAGGACTCGGCTCAGGCTTCTGCGACAACGAGGAGCAGCTTATAACTCTCTGTGAAAGCTCGTTCTCATTCTCGCCTCAGGTGCTTGTGGAGAAATCACTTAAGGGCTGGAAAGAAATAGAGTACGAGGTTATGCGTGACCGCTATGACAATTGCATAGCCATCTGCAATATGGAGAACTTCGACCCGCTCGGAATCCATACCGGAGAATCCATTGTAGTTGCTCCGACACAGACACTCAGCGCCAAGGAGTGCTCATATCTTCGCGACCTTGCAATCAAGATGGTTCGTCATATCGGCATCGTCGGAGAGTGCAATGTCCAGTATGCATATGACACGGAATCAATGGATTACTATGTCATCGAACTTAATGCGCGCCTTAGCCGCTCTTCAGCCCTCGCATCAAAGGCCACAGGATTCCCGATTGCCTTCGTTGCGGCAAAGGTAGGTCTAGGATACGGCCTGTTCGACATAAAGAACTCGGTCACCAAGGAGACGCCCGCTTTCTTCGAGCCTGCGCTTGACTATGTCGTGGCAAAGATACCGCGTTGGGACCTTTCCAAATTCACCGGAGTTTCCCGCAAGATCGGCTCAAGCATGAAGTCCGTCGGAGAGGTGATGTCCATCGGACGCAACTTCGAGGAAATAATCCAGAAGGGACTCAGGATGATAGGCCAGGGAGCCAACGGCTTTGTGGGCAACAAGGACATCAAGGTTGATGACATTGACAAAGCCCTTAACGAGCCGACGGACAACCGCATATTCGTGATAAGCAAGGCATTCCAGGCCGGATATACCGTGGAGCAGATTCATAATCTCACGAAGATAGACAAATGGTTCCTCAATAAGCTTCAGGGAATCGTCAATACTCACAAGGAAATCAAGGCATACGACAGCTGCGGGGAAATGCCGCTCGAGCTGCTTAAAAAAGCCAAAGTACAAGGTTTCTCAGACGTTCAGATAGCAAATGCACTGTACAAGGGAATGGATACAGATGCGGCCGAAGACATTGTACGGGCATTCCGTAAGGCCCAGGGCATCGTGCCGTGCGTCAAGCAGATCGATACCCTCGCGGCAGAATATCCTGCTGCCACGAATTACCTCTATCTTACTTATGGCGGCACTTTCAATGACGTCACATATCAGAATGATGGAAAGTCGGTTATCGTGCTGGGTTCTGGCGCATACCGCATCGGAAGCTCGGTGGAATTTGACTGGTGCTCAGTCAATGCTCTTCAGACAATTCGCAAGCAGGGCTACCGGGGAGTCATGATAAATTACAACCCTGAGACTGTATCGACGGACTATGACATGTGCGACCGCCTGTATTTCGATGAACTGACATTCGAGAGGGTAATGGACATACATGACCTTGAGAGGCCGCACGGAACGGTGGTGTCTGTCGGAGGACAGATTCCGAACAACCTTGCCCTCAGGCTTGACCGCAACAAGGTCGGAATACTCGGAACAAAGGCCACTTCAATTGACAAGGCAGAGGACAGGCACAAGTTCTCGTCAATCGTTGACGCCCTCGGCATCGACCAGCCTAAGTGGAAGGAACTTACCAATTTTGATGAGGTCAACACATTCATTGACCAGGTAGGCTTCCCCGTGCTCGTGCGTCCTTCATATGTACTTTCAGGCGCTGCCATGAACGTGTGCTACAACTATGAGGAGCTGACTGAGTTCCTCGGCCTGGCTGCGGAAGTGTCAGAAAAGCATCCTGTCGTCATGTCCGAATTTATGCAGAGATGCAAGGAAATCGAGTTTGATGCAGTTGCGGACGGAGGCGAGGTCATAGCTTACGCTATATCTGAGCATATCGAGTTTGCAGGTGTGCATTCAGGCGACGCTACCATCCAGTTCCCTCCGCAGAAGCTTTATGTGGAGACTGTACGCAGAATCAAGAAGATAGCAAAGAAGATAGCCGCAGCTCTCGAGATTACGGGACCTTTCAATATACAGTTCCTCGCTAAAGACAACTATATCAAGGTAATCGAGTGCAACCTGAGGGCTTCACGAAGCTTCCCGTTTGTATCGAAAGTGCTCAAAATAAATATGATTGAACTCGCGACAAAGGCAATGCTCGGTCTCAGGCCGACTGCTCCGCGCAAGTCTGCGTTCGACCTTGACTATGTCGGCATCAAATCCTCACAGTTCTCGTTCTCACGTCTTCAGCAGGCTGACCCAGTGCTCGGAGTTGACATGCACTCCACGGGAGAAGTAGGATGCATCGGTGACGACTTCAATGAAGCTCTCCTTAACTCTCTGATATCAGTAGGATATGAGATTCCTAAGAAGAACATTCTGATTTCATCCGGAAACGCTCTCCAGAAAGCCGACCTTCTCGGTGCATGCAGACTGCTCCACCAAAGGGGATACAATCTGTTTGCGACAGAGGGAACATGCCGTTATCTCAATGAAAATGATGTTCCTGCTCAGCGCGTGATATGGCCTACGGAAGTGCAGGACCCTGAGCTTGCCTCAAAATACCGCCCTGCACTGGAGATGCTTGCAAACAAGGAGATTGATCTTCTGATAAACATTCCGAAGAATTTCTCGCACAAGGAGCTTACAAACGGCTACCATGTGAGGCGTGCAGCCATTGACTACAATATTCCGCTAATTACGAACGCACGTCTGGCTACAGCCTTCATACGTGCATTCTGCGCGATGTCAATAGATGACATCCAGATAAAGAGCTGGGACCAGTATTGATGCTGCCTCATCTGGCTGAAAAATCCCCGTTACAATTTCCGTGACGGGGATTTTTCTTTATATCAGAATTCCGCCGTCAAGGCACAATAATTGACTGAGAGCGCTGCGTTGATTAATTATTGGTTGTTATGAAAAATGTTTTATTGATTATCGGTTGCATTCTCGCCGCTATGGCAGTTGCAGCTTGCGGCAGGTCCTGCGGGAAAAAATCCTGCCAAAAGAAACAGGAGAAGGAAATCATCAAAGAGGCTGTCAGGAATCGCAGTTCGGACGTGCAGAAAGTCGAGGTAATCGGCAATAATGTCGTCTATACGCGCATCAATGACGGAATCATAGATGTTACCACTTATGTTTATGAGGGGAATGAATGCATAAGGGTCGAGAGGGTATATACTTATCCTGACCAGGCAAGCGCGCTCCGCCATTACAAGAGAGCCATGGCAAAGGCAGACGTATATGACAAGGTTGAGCAGTTCAACAACAAGGTCAAATACGAAATCAAAAAAGGCCAGCACGAGCTTGAGACCAAAGGATTGACTCCAGACCAGCTTAAGGCAAAATTTGACAAGCAGATTCAGGACATGAAGTCCGGCATCAAGGACGTGCAGTCAGACATCAGGAAAGCACAGTCAGATGTCAAGGAAGGCGGCAAGCAGATAAAGTCCGAAATAAAGCAGACTCAGGAGAAAGTCAAGTCGGACCTTAAAAAGTAGTACAAACGGAATTCCCAAAAACACAAAAAAGGACTGGTCTCGATGGCCAGTCCTTTTCCGTAATATCTTATGCTACATTTCTTCCTTGTCCATGTTCTGGAGCAGGGCTTCATTGGTGCCGTAGCGGGTCATGCGGTTCTGCAGCAACTCCATTGCCTCGATGCAGTTCATGTCTGCAAGGAACTTGCGCATAATCCATATGCGGTTTGCAAGGGCAGGGGAGTAGAGCAAATCGTCACGCCTTGTGCTTGACAGAGTTACATCCACTGCAGGGAAGATGCGCTTGTTGGCCAGGCGTCTGTCAAGCTGCAGCTCCATGTTTCCTGTTCCCTTAAACTCCTCGAAGATTACCTCGTCCATCTTTGAGCCTGTGTCAGTCAGGGCTGTCGCGAGAATAGTGAGCGAGCCTCCGTTCTCAATGTTTCTGGCGGCTCCGAAGAACCTTTTAGGCTTGTGAAGCGCATTGGCATCGACACCTCCGGAAAGGACTTTTCCTGATGCCGGCTGCACCGTATTATATGCACGGGCAAGTCGTGTGATGGAATCAAGAAGAATGACAACGTCGTGTCCGCACTCAACCATCCTCTTGGCCTTCTCAAGCACCATATTCGCAACCTTCACGTGGCGTTCAGCCGGCTCGTCGAAAGTGGATGCGACCACCTCGGCTTTCACACTGCGGGCCATGTCGGTAACCTCCTCAGGACGCTCGTCTATCAGGAGCACTATCATATATACTTCCGGATGGTTGTCAGCTATGGCATTCGCGATGGATTTCAGGAGCACTGTCTTACCGGTCTTCGGCTGCGCCACTATGAGTCCGCGCTGTCCTTTTCCTATCGGTGTGAACATGTCGACGATTCTGCATGACATGTCGTTGTGCCCGTTGCCGAGAAGGTTGAATTTCTCCTCAGGGAAGAGAGGAGTGAGAAAATCGAAAGGAATCCTGTCCCTTATGAATTCCGGCGTGCGTCCGTTGATATATTTGATGCGCACGAGCGGAAAATACTTGTCGCCCTCCTTAGGCGGCTTGATTTCTCCGGTCACAGTGTCGCCGGTCTTAAGGGCATGCTGCTTTATCTGATACTGCGAGACATAGATGTCGTCCGGAGAATTGAGGTAGTTATAGTCAGACGAACGGAGGAAACCATAGCCGTCCGGCATTATTTCAAGAACGCCCGTCGCTTCAACGACGCCTTCAAATTCCAGTTTCGGTTCGGTCTGGCGCTGTCTGTTCTGCTCATTGCCTCCCTGCTGCTGGTAGCCGTTCTTGTTGTTGTAATCGCGTGCGTTGCGCCTGTTGTTCTGATAATTCTGCTGCCTGTACTCATTCTGATACGGCCTCTGCTGCTGGTCATGATGCTCAAGCTCTTCTTTCTGCACATTCTCGTTGACATCAGAAATCTGGTCCGGCGCAGCAGGCTGCTGAGGTGCATTATTGTTTATCCTGGTACGCTTCTGACGCTTCTGCTGCCCAGTCTGCTGCTGTTCACGCTGCTCCGGAAGGCTTGCTGCAGCAACCTGCTGTTCTGCCTGCTGAGCCGTCACAGCTGCCTCATCCTGTTTCTTCTCCGCTGTCTCAGCCTGTATCAGACTCTTCGGTTTACGGCCACGTTTCTTAGGCTGCGGCGCTGCGGTTTCCTGAACCGCTGCTGCCTGTGGGGCAGCCTCAGGCTCTGCCTTAGGCGCCGCAGCATCTTTCGGCTGCTCCGCCTGAGCAAGCTTGTCTATCTTTCTTGGACGTCCTCTTTTTTTTGCAGGCTTGTCCGGCCCGGCATTCTTGGCGTTCTGTTCTGCCTCCTTGTCAAGGATAGCATAAACCAGATCGTCCTTCTCCATTTTCTTGAACCCTTTTACATCGAGCTCTGAAGCAAGAGAACGGAGCCTGTCCGTATCCATTTCTTTCAAATCGAAAATGTTGTGCATAAAATATTTGTAAAGATTTTGAGCGGAATGAAACGAGCCATTCCATTGAAAATTCCATTAATTATAAGAATTGAAAACTCCATGCAGAGTTTCAGGACACACAAAGGTAATGAAAAAATCGCAAAATGCAACCCCAGACGCGATTTTATCAGAAATTGTTGTCCCAGAAGCTGCTGCTCTTGCGGAAGCGCAAAAGGTCTGCCAAAGCCGCAGCATTCGCCTGTATGCGGAAACTCCAGGACTCCCACTTGCCGTTAGGAATCCATGACACATTGATGTTGAAGCAGTGCAAGTCATATGTAGCCGTAAGCTGCGTGCTGCTGAGCCTGAACGCCATGATGTCCAGGTTCGTGCTCATCTGCAAAGACAGGCGCGGGGTCAGTTTCACGTTTCCGCTAAGCCCGAGAGTCTGAGTGTATCTGTTGTTCTGTATGACCTGCCCGTTGGAATACTGATAGGTCTTGCTGTATGAAAACGAATAGTTGAAATTGACGGACCAAGGCACGTTCGGATTCATATAATACAGCCATCCTCCAGGGATATATTCACCGGTTACCGGATGATAATAAATCCTCGTATAATGGTCCGCGGGGTTGCCTCCAGCCTGTTTTGTGCCGTCATTCCCGTTTATCTTCCCTTCTCCTGAGAGAGAGTATGACAGTGACACGCTCGCATTGGTAAGGCGCAGAAGTCCCTGGCCCTCCTGTACCGCGAAGCGGTTGATTTTACGTCCTGAAGGATTGTTCTGGTTCACAAGGATGGCATACGGGTCGAAATTGGCGTTGGCGTTGATGCCGAGCTTTCCGAAAATGGAAGTTGACATTGTCACGCCCACATTGTTCATTCGGCAAGAGTCCGCAAGGAAATTATATCCTGTCGAGAAATTCAGCTGGTCGATGAGCTTTATTTTCTTTGTCCCGGTGCCTGTAGTGTCCTTGAGGTCACGTACCTTCGCTTCGAAATTGTTGCCGAGACTGAAGTTGAGCCCCGCAGTCTTGCCTTTTCCCGGTACGGAATTGAGCTGCCCGGAGTAGATGTTGTAGTCCTGTGTCCTTACGTCACCGTTCTTGTCTGTGTATGTCAATGTCCTCCATCCGTTGAAATATGTGCCTTTCTCGGGGCTGAAATTGGCACTGAGTGACGGTGAGACAACATGCCTTATGGCCTGCAGCTTGCGGTGTTTCCCGAAATTGAAGAGTCCGTAGATTCTTGTGCTCATGGCTATGCTTCCGGAGTAATTGTGCGTAGCCCCGAAAGTGCCGAAGGCCTTGCCCTTTACGTCTTCCACGCGTCCTGTGTCCGGATTATATTCCTTGTCGGTCCTGCGGAAGAACCAGTTCATGCCATAGCTTACCGAAGGCGTGACATTGACATATTTGAACAAGGTGAAATTGGGCAGGCCAATCTGGAAATTATGGCTCATGCCATTCTGGAACTTGTCCAGGAAACCCGGCTGGTTGAACTCAGAAGCCTTGAAGCTTATCTTGTTCTGCAGGGTGGTGTTATAACCGAGCGAGAATTTCTCATAGAACTTCTCCTTGCCGACTCTGTTCTTCTGCTTGAAGGGATAGAACCTGCTGACAGAGAATGTTATGTTCGGAAGGGTGAATGTATATGAACTGTCCCTGGAGTTCTGGTTATGCAGGGCGTTGACGGAAAGGTTAATCTTGCCGTTCCAGTTTCTCGAATATGATATGGAAGAACTTATCTGGTTCTGAAGGGCCTCGTTTATGGATGAAGAGTTGTAGCGGTTGTTGGAAGGGCTGGAGAAATTCACGGATGCGCTGAAGCTGGTTCCAGGACGTGCCTTCGGATCCTGCGTATGGTTCCATTGCACTCCGAAGTTCCTGGTCTGGAAGAAGTCGGTGCTGCCTTTTTCTCCTCTCTGGTCATTTGAATACGTGAGGGAAAAGCCGCCGTTGCACTTGTAATTTACCTTGTAGCGGGAATTCAGATCCACAGCCCAGGAGCCGAGGGTGTAGATATCACCGGTCATCGCTATGTCGAAATAGTCGCCGATGACAAAATACATTCCCAGATCCCTGAGATAAAATCCCCTTGACGCCTCCTCACCGAAAGTAGGGAAGAGTATTCCAGTTGCCCTGTCAGGGCGCTTCGGAATAAAGCCGAAAGGTATCCCTATCGGAATCGGAACATCCTCAATGACAGGCCAGGCGGGGCCGAACACCGTCTTCTGCGAAGGCTTGGTCATCACTTTCGCCGCACTCAGATGCAGATAATAATGCGGATGCTCACAATCACATACGGTATATTTGCCCTTCGTTATGTTTATCGAGCGGTCCGGCATCATCTTGATGTTCTTTCCGTGGAGTATTCCGTCCTGCTCCTGGGTTACCATGTTGGTAATCCTTGCTTTCTGCGTTTCAAAATTGTACCTCACCTCCTCCATGGTGTATGACTTGCCCCCTTGCTCCATCACGGGCTGCCCCTTTATGGTCCCCGTGCTGTCTTTCGTGCCTCTTGCAAACAAGGTCTGTGTCTGCAGGTCATATTCCATATAATCCGCGCTGAGCTTCATGTTGCCATAAGTGACGCTTACATCACCATAATAATATATGAGGCGGCGTCCGTTGCTGAAATCCTCGATTATAGAGTCTTTCGCAGCCGTGAAAGCAGGCTCGTCAAGAGAACTCTTGCTCAGCATGTCAAGGGAATCCGCGGTGACGGCAGCCAAAGAATCCGCGTGCGCATGAGAGAAAGCAGCGGAATCTTCCGCCATGGATTTTGAGGCACTGTCAGCCGGGATTTCCGTCCTCGCCGCACTAAGCCTCTGCCTGCGCGTCCGTCTCCCGTCTTGCGAAGACAATGTGAAAGTACTGAGAACCAGCAGCAAAGCGACTGCCAATCCCCATTTTTCCATCAATCTCCCGAATATACCTTTATTATATGAAGACATTAATTAATATCCTATGTGTTCCGGTTTTTGCAAGTTTTTGCTATTTTTGCAAAACGCAAATTTAAGACTTATTTCAATCATAACCAAATTGGACTTTAAAATGAACCATATAAAAACTGCGATATGTGCCGGAGCACTTCTCCTTCTGATGCTTGCAGCGGGGCAGGAAAGAGCGCTCTGCCAGCCATCGGGAAAGAATCTCGGCCTTAAGACCGTGGTGATTGACCCGGGGCACGGAGGAAAGGACCCCGGTGCACCGGGACAGACCTCAAAGACACATGAGAAGCACATCGTGCTCTCCGTCTCAAAACTTTTGGGCGACATGATAAAGGAAGCATATCCGGATGTAAAGGTGGTCTATACACGCAGCAGCGACGTTTTCATCGGACTTCACGAAAGGGCCATGACAGCCAAAAGGAACAAGGCGGACCTTTTCATATCCGTCCACTGCAACAGCAGCAGCAACAAGTCGGCATGCGGAACTTCCGTGCATATACTCGGCAAGAATTCCAAGAACGGCAAAAACAAGACTGACTATTTCGAGAAAAACATGTCAGTCGCACAGCGGGAGAACGGCGTTATCGTACTTGAGGACGGATATGAGGCAAAATATGCGGACTTCGATGTCAATTCTCCGGAATCCTATATAAGCCACATGCTCCAATGGACTGCATATTATGAGAGCAGCCTGCTTTTCGCATCAGAAGTTGTCGACAAACTCATACAGAAGCCCCTCACAAGGCGCCCTGTGGTAATTGACCAGGACGTGTTCCAAGTGCTTGTAGAAGCCCAGATGCCGGCTGTCCTTATCGAACTGGCATTCATCAGCAACCCTTCCGAATACCGTTACCTTGCATCGGCTGCCGGCCAGAAAGAGATGGCCTCAAGACTTTTCAAGGCTTTCCGGTCATACAAAACCCACTGCGACGCCTCTGTTGGAGCAACCGAAAGCACCTCCGTGCAGGATTGCAGCAATACGGAGACTTCTGCCATAACGGAAGAAAAAGCTGCAGAAGTGCCATATTACGGAATCCAGATAATGGGCCTGGGAAGGCAGCTCAAAAAGGGAGACCCGGCGTTCAAGGGTATCGACGCCAAGGCCATAAGGGCGCCAGGAAGCAACATCTATAAATATGTGTCGGGAAATTACAGGACAAAGCAGGAGGCATCAGCTGCACTGAAAGCCGTAAAAGCCAAATTCCCTGAAGCATTTGTCGTAAAAGTGGAAGACGGGACCGTATGCAGGCCGTAGCCGCGCATTTTTCAAATAAGGAATCAATAAAGAAATATAACAATGAAAATTACAAAAGAACTCAAAATCGGAGTTTTTGTCGTTGCAGTGCTCATCGGGGCATTCTTCGTTATAAATTATCTCCGCGGAAAAGACATACTGGACAGGGAGATGGAACTTGTCTCGCGCTACGGCAATGTGGAAGGGCTTGTGGCTTCCGCGCCCGTATATATAAAGGGATACAAGGCAGGCAAGGTGTCATCCGTGACATATGACAGCGAGGCTGGTGATTTCGAGGTGACATGCTCCATATTGAAGGAATTCCGCATTCCCTCCGATTCGCGGATGACCATATACAGCGTTGACATAATGGGTGGCAAAGGAATCAGGATTGACCTTGGAAATGCGGAGACTTTTGCCCAGGATGGGGATGCACTTGAGCCGGCATCTGCACCGGACCTCATAGGAGGCCTTACTGAAAGCATAGGACCGCTGCTCGGGAAAGTCAGCAACACTCTCGACAGTCTCAGCGTTACCGTAACAGGAGTCAACCGCATGCTCTGCGAAACAAACCAGCAGAACATTTCGTCAACCCTTGCCCATTTGGAGAGGACAATGAAGGACATAAGCAAGGTATCGTCATCCATACAGGGCAAATCCGAGCAGATGAATCTGTTTATTGACAATCTGGCAGCGCTCTCGACAAAAATCGGAAGCATAGCGGATAAGGCGGATACGGCAATGACAGACGTTGCATCCGTAGCTGCATCTCTTGACGAGGCGGACATAAAGGGGCTTGTGCTTTCATTCAAGTCGTTGCTTGAAAACATCAATGATCCGGACGGGACGCTCGGCAAGCTTATGCATGACGGAGCCGTTTATGAATCAGTGGATTCCCTGCTCAATGACGTGGATTCCCTTGTGCGCAAGATTGAGCAGAACCCCAAAAAATACATAAAGATTTCAGTATTCTGATGCTCTCGCAAGAGGTTGTATAAAATAGAATAATTCAAATTTATAAATATCTAATATTTACATTGTTTGCAAATTTCTATTTTTATAAATGTTTGATTTTTAGTATTTTACAGGCCATCCGTTTGGGGTTTTCCGATGCGGGCGGTCTGTAAAATAAAATTAAAAAGCAATAGAATATTTTATTTTTTATAACTTTTTTTTCCTCATCTTTGTACTCCCGTTGCGGAAGGCACGGTTCAAACGATTGCAAATCCAAAAACAGATGATACAGGAAAGACACATATCAGTATGGAACAACTGTCTGAATTTCATTCGGCAGAACATTGACCCGAAGCAGTTCGAAGTGTGGTTCAGGCCTATCAAGCCGGTATCGCTTGCAGAATCGACTCTTACGGTTCAGGTTCCGTCAGAGTTTTTCCGCGAGTATCTTGAGGACGCCTACCTTGACATCTTGAAGGCAGCCCTGAAAAAGGAGCTCGGCGTGTCAGCAAGACTTGTCTATGTGGTGACTCCTGTTCAGAAGCAGCAGTCTCTCATATACCCTGCCGCCCATGGAAACACTCCTGTCAACAGCAAGATGATTTCTGTGGAGACATACAGCAGGGGAGGCAATCCCGGACCTTTCGTGTTCCCCGGCATGCAGAGGATACAGGTCAATCCGCAACTGAATCCTGTTTACTGCTTCGAGAACCTTATAGTAGGAGAGTGCAACAAGATGGGCTTCACGGCAGGAGAGAGCATATCATCAGCTCCGGGAAAGACTGCGTTCAACCCGCTCTTCCTTTTTGGCGGACCGGGACTCGGGAAGACCCACCTGGCACAGGCCATAGGAATATCAATCAAGAAGAAGTTTCCTGAACTTGTGGTGCTTTACGTGCCTGCCAACAGGTTCAAGACTCAGTATATGGATGCGGTAAACGTAAGGAACAAGCTTACCGATTTCCTCGCTTTCTACCAGAAGATGGACGTGCTTATCTTGGATGATATCCAGGATTTGGTGGGACAGAGCACCCAGAACGCGTTCTTCAACATCTTCAATCATCTTCACCAGTCCGGCAAACAGCTCATATTCACTTCTGACAGGCCGCCTGTTGAACTGGAGAATTTTGAGGAAAGGCTTCTTTCGAGGCTCAAATGGGGCTTGTCGGTAGAGCTTCAGCGGCCTGACTTTGCGACAAGGCTGCAGATGCTCAAGGCAAGGGCATTCCGTGAGGGAGTGCAGCTCGGTGATGACGTGCTCAACTTCCTCGCAACGAGAATCAAATCCAATTTCCGTGAGCTTGAAGGTGCGCTTATTTCACTTATAGCAAATGCGACACTCGCGCATAAGGAGATGTCAGTTGCTCTTGCGGAGCAGATTACTGACAAGATTGTCGGAGAGCAGCAAAGCGACCTTACCATAGATAAGGTGCAGCGTGTAGTATGCGACTATTTCAATATAACACGGGACGATTTGCTCTCTAAGACACGCAAGCGCCAGATAGTGCAGGCCAGGCAGATAGCGATGTACATGTCGCGCAGCCTTATAGCGAACTGCTCCCTGTCCACAATCGGTGCGGAAATAGGAGGCAAAGACCACGCGACAGTGCTGCATGCATGCACTACCGTCTCTGACCTTATGTCGACCGACAAGACTTTCAAGCAGTATGTCACTGACATAGAGAAAATGCTTGCTCCGGTGCGCAGATAAATCCCGGAACCGTGCTGATGGCGGAATCGCCAAGAAATAAAAGCAAGATTGTCACAAATGACACTAGTGATTTCCCCGTAAAGTAATATCTTTGCGGGGAAAATATTTTATTAGCCATGAATTCAGAAACAGTATTGTCCTTTTTTAAGGAAATAACAAGGATTCCAAGGGAGTCCGGACATGAGGAACACATAATCGCCTACCTTCAGGAGTTCGCAAAGGCACGCAATCTTGAGTGCAGGACTGATGAGGCAGGTAACGTCTTGATAGTGAAAGAGGCTGCAAAGGGCTTTGAGGATGCACCTGCAATCGTTCTTCAGAGCCACTCTGACATGGTTTGTGAGAAGAACGAGGGGGTTGAACATGATTTCGCCAAGGATCCGATCAGGTATGTAATAGAAAACGGATGGATGATAGCTCCTGACACGACTCTCGGGGCAGACTGCGGCATAGGAATCGCTGCCCAGCTTGCGCTTCTCGATTCCGGTCTGCAGTGCGGAAAGCTTGAATGCCTTTTCACAGTGGCTGAGGAGACCGGACTTGACGGGGCTATGGCCCTTAAGCCGGGTTTTTTCAGCGGAAAAGTGCTGCTGAATCTCGATTCGGAAGATGAGGGGGAGATTTTCGTCGGATGTGCGGGAGGACTTGACACTACAGCGGAGTTCCACTACGAGGAAGAGCCGGTCGAGGAAGACTTCGATTATGCGGAAATATATGTCAAGGATGCGCTTGGAGGACATAGCGGAGATGACATCAACAAAGGCAGGGCAAATGCAGTCCAGCTTCTGGGACGTTTCCTGTACAGCATCGCAGAGCTTGACTGGCAGCTAGTCAGCATAGACGGAGGCAACAAGCGCAACGCTATTGCAAGGGAGGCCAAGGCTGTAATCGCAGCCGACTCAGGCATTCTCGAGATGATTTCTTCACGTCTGGAGGATTATGCTTATGATGTAAAGGAGGAATATGGCGCTGTGGAAAAGTTGCTTAAGGTAGGTATGGATATCTATGAGAACACCGGAGCTCAGAAGGCCATTGATGAGAATACCGCATGGAGTCTTGTCACTGCCTTGTGTGCGGCACCTCACGGTGTGCTTGCAATGAGCCAGGAGATTGAGAATTTTGTGGAGACTTCCACCAATCTCGCTTCAGTGAAGATGGTAGGGGAAGGCGTGATCCGCATAGGATCCAGCCAGCGCAGCTGCGTCACGGCGGCACGCCGTGCGGCCGCCTCTAAAATGGAAGCGTGCTTCAGGCTTGCAGGGGCAACGGTTACTCACGAGAGCGAATATCCGGGATGGGCACCGGCTGCGGTTTCACCGATAAGGGATGCCTGCGTGGCCTCATACAGGAAATTGTTCGGGGCTGAGCCAAAAGTGAAGGCAATACATGCCGGGCTTGAGTGCGGCTTGTTCACGGAAAAGTTCCCCGGGCTTGACATGGTGTCTTTCGGACCGACTCTCAGAGGTGTACATGCTCCGGGAGAGAGACTTGACCTTGCGTCGCTTGAAAAGTTCGTGGCCTTACTTGCTGATGTTGTAACTACTTTCAGATAAGCCACATGATACAAATTGCCCCATCCATGCTGTCCGCGGATTTCCTTCATCTGGAAAAGGATATAGAAATGGTGAACACCCATGCGGACATTTTTCATCTTGACATAATGGACGGCGTATTTGTCCCGAATATATCCTACGGCTTCCCGATTGTGGAAGTCGTGGCTTCGCGGGCATCAAAGCCTCTTGACACTCATCTTATGATAGTGAATCCGGAAAAATATGTGAGACGTTTTATTGAAGCCGGTTCGGATATGGTATCTTTTCACCTGAATGCGACATCCGATCCGTCCGCGGTGTTGCAGGAAATACGCAGTCATGGCGCGAAAGCAGGTCTTGCAATCAATCCGGATCTGCCTGTAGAGAGCCTTTATCCATATCTGGATGAGTGCGACTATGTGATGCTCATGTCTGTGTTCGCAGGTTTCGGCGGACAGAAATTCATAGAGGATACATACGGCAGGGTGCGCGCTCTCAAGGCTGAGATTGCATCACGCAATCTGGATATTCCTATAGAAGTGGACGGAGGGGTATCCCCGGCAAACGCAGAGGCCCTCGCACAAGCAGGAGCCAATATTCTTGTAGCCGGAAGTGCTGTTTTCAAGGCCACCGATCCGGCAGCGGCAATCCGCTCAATGCGCGGTCCGGAGCAAGGCTGAAATCTTCCTGGCAAGACAAAATCATATTGCATGAAAAGATTCCTCTACTCAGCAGCGGCGCTATTGTGTTCCTGCGTCTCCATGGTTGCACAGGAAGTTCCGGAGGACGCCATTCCCTTCGTTTTCGACTCGCACATTTACATACAATCTGTATTGTGCGACAGTATTCCTGCGAATCTGGTGTTCGACACGGGAGCTGATATGCTCTACCTGGACAAGGATTATCTTGCGTTGTCCCAGTTCGCCGGATTGCTGATGAAAACGGGACGCGCACTTATTGGAGGGGCCGGGAACGGCGGACAGCAGCAAATAGAAATCCTGCTGGACCCGATAGGCATACGGCTTGGCGGACGGAACATGTCGGCAAATCGGATTACCCCGATCATCAATCTGCGGGAGATTCTGGGCCGCCATGCAGACGGGATCATCGGCAACAACAAACTATTCGAGTCTCCTCTCGAAGTGGATTTCAGCCGTTGCATCATGTACAGCAGGGCTGATGTAAACTTGATTGAAAATGAAGGATTCACCAAACTTCCAGCCGTATTCGAGAAGAACAGATTCTATGTTGAAGCGGCAGTTGCGATTGATTCTTGCAATGCCATAAAGGGAAAATTCCTCATAGACATGGGCTCCGGAAGAAATGTTACACTTACTAAGGCCGCATCCGCAAAACTGGATATGAGCGTAAGAAAACATGCATATTATACAACCAGCCATGGAGGAATCGGGGGAAGCGCTGACGAGATTGTCATAAGAGCCGGACAATTTGCAATGCTGGATACTTTGGACAATGTAGTTGTGGCATGTTCGCTTAATGAGAAAGGTGCCTTGTCTGAAAGGCCATATGCCGGGATAATAGGCAACGGCATACTCAGGCATTATGATTTTGTATTCGATGTTCCGGGCAAGTCTGTCTGGGCACGGCGCAATTCATCATATCCGGAATCATGGCGGGATGCATCACGGCTCCATATGGCTTATGTGGACAGGACTGACATTTGTGAAGGCTGGATAGTCAATGGTGTATATGTCGGGGGCAATGCGGAAAAAGCGGGCATTGAAATTATTACTGTCCGCTAAACCATAAAAAGGCGAGTCCAACATCCTGAACGTCAGA
>ERZ778517.373-NODE-373-length-49678-cov-15.487979_pt1 | contig 49678 bp, 29 predicted proteins | sample MGYA00510341_ERZ778517 | MGnify/ENA primary metagenome ERZ778517 (study PRJEB29527, sample SAMN07138964) | mouse gut metagenome | material: feces | host: mouse | place: China:Nanjing | collected 2016-01-25 ...
CGCGCGTTCCTTCCCAAGCGGGAAGGAACGCGCGGCCCTTGTCTATGCCCTGCCGTTACTGGCGGCGGCGTGCCATGGTGAGCAGTGCCGCACCGGCTGCGAGCAGCACAGCGGCGACCGCCACGATGAGCGCGACGTCCGCACCGGTGTAGGCTACCGTGCCGGTGTACGGGCGCGAACTCGTGGAGTACGAGTACGGCCGGTACGTGGGCGTGCCACTTGCCGGGTACTGCGGCGCGGCCGGTGTGCTCGGCGCCGGCGCGTTCGGCTTCGGCTGGTCCGGCGTATCCGGCGTATCCGGCGTATCCGGCGTATCCGGCGTATCCGGGGTATCCGGTTCCTCAGGCTTGGTGTAGGTGTTCGTGAACACGACACCCTGCTCGCCATCGCCGTAGTCGACTGTGGCCAGGAGCTGGCCTTCGCCGTCGTCGGTGACACGCACCACCACCGCGTGCTCGGTCTCGTCGTAGGTGACGCCTTCAGCATCACCCTTGACCTCGCTCACGGTGTAGTGGTACTCGCCGGCCTGCGCGTAGTCAATCACACCGAACTGCGCATTGCCGTGCTCGTCGTTCGCCACCGTCTGCACGCCGTCGGCCGCGCCCTCCGGCATCGGCGCCGAGTCGAGCGCAGTCAGTGCGAACTGGAATTCGCCGGCCGCAAGGTCACGGCCCAGCAGCATCTTGCCCGCGCTGATCTGCACGCTCGTCGGCTGTGCGGCGTAGGTGTTCTCGAACACCATCGCCTCCACCGGTCCAACCGCCGGCTCGGTGACGGCCCAGCTCACGCCGAGCGTACCGTCGCCGTTGTCCACCACTGTGGCCACGGCCGCATACACGCGCGAGTCGTACGTGACGCCGCCTGTAGTGCCCGCGAGCTCACGGACCAGGTAGGCGTAGCTGCCCGGCGCTTCGAACACGACCCCCGGCAGGCTGACCGAACCGTCGGCCGCGTTCGCCGCACTGCCCACGACCTTGCCGCTCGCCGCCTCGATGAGTTCGAAGGTGAACTCTCCGGCTTTGAGGTCACGGCCGTTGAGCGTCTTGGTGAGCGGCACGCCGCCCTTGATGCTCGTATCGGTCGGAGACACCGGATCGGTCGGGCGCACGCCATAGGTGTTCGTGAACGTGAAGTCGGTGCCGGTGGCGGCCGACTCCTTGCTCACGGTGAGCGTGCCGTTGCCGTTGTCTTTCACATGCACGGTGATCGTGCGCTGTGCGGAGGCGTCGTTCGCCACACCGGCCACCGAACCGGACTCCGTGACCGTGTACGTGAAGGTCTTTTCACGTGTCGTCACGTCGTCCGCCTCAACGTCGCTGGCATCATCGCTACCGTCAGCGTTCTCGTCCGCCTTGGGCTCCTCCGGCTTCGCTTCCTGCTCGCCGAAGACGTTCGCCATGGTGTAGGTGATCTGGCCGAAGTCCACAGCGCCGGCCGCGTCGTTCACCGCGGTCGTCTTCTGCGGCATCGGCGCGCCCTGCGAACCACTGAGCGTGAAGGTGTACTTGCCGGTGATGTCCGGCGCGTTGTTGCCGCCCGCCACCGCGAGCACCTTGTTGCCGTTCAGTCCAAGGCTGACCTCGGACGCCGCGCCATACTGATTCACGAATCCGAGCGTACCGTCCGCGTCGGCCGGATATTCGACCGCCGCCTCCAGCTTGCCTTGTCCGTTGTCGGTGATCACGAGCGTGGCCGCGAAGCCGCTTTCGAGCGCGGTAATGCCTGCTGGCAGCGCGTCGGTGAGCTCGCTGACCGTCACCTCATACCGGTAGACGGTCTGCGTGCCGTCGACGTGCGCCGTCGCGATGCCGGCCTGCACGTCACTGATCAGGCGCGCGTCGGTGAATTCGATCGCGTCGAAGTTCACCGCGCCGCTGGCGGCATTGGTGCCGCCAGCGAGCTGCGCGCCCTTCGCATCACGCACCACGAAGCGGAATTCACCGTCCGCGAGCGCACGCCCATGGAGCGTCTTGCGCGCGTTGATGCGCACCTGCGCGTCGCCGCCAATCGTGACCGGCGCCGTGGCGTACACGTTGTGGAACGGCAGCACTGGGGTCGGCTCGGTCGACTCGACGCCGTTGATGCTCGTGTGCACGCGCATCGTGCCGTCGCCGTTGTCGGTGGCCCAGATCTCCACACGGTAGACCTGATCGTCCACGGTCAGGCCGTTGCCCGACTGTGCACCGATCTGGTCGACCTCGTACACGAACCGCTTGCCCGCACGGACGTCGCTGTGCGTCAGTTCGAGCCCGGTGAACAGGCCCGGCACGGTCACGGTCTCGCCGCTCGCGGCAGCCGCGAACTCGTAGGCGGGCGAGGTCACGGCGCGGGTCGTATACCCGGCGCGCGCCATGTCGTCGGCGCTGCCACTCACCACGAACTGGAACTCGCCCTGCGCCTGCGCGCGGCCGGTCAGGTCTTCGGTCACGTCCACGCCCGGGTACGCCACGGTCTGCGTGGAGTACGTGTTGGTGAACAGGCCGTTCACCACCGTGGTCGCGGTGACCAAGTGGCCCTGGCCATCGTCGGCCACGTCAACGGTGACCGTTGCCGTGTGGCCGTCGTAGACCATGCCCGGATGGCTGCCGGCGGTTTCGGTGACGGTGTAGCGGTAGACGCCGGCGCGCTCGAACACGATCTCACCGAAGTCGAAGGTCGCGGTGTCGCCGTTGGCGGCCTTGCCCACCGTGACGGTCGCGTTCTTCGGCATCGGGGCGCCGTCGTGGCCCTGGATGGTGAACTCGAACTTCTGGTCCGCGTTCCATTCCATGCCCTCCACACGCTTGGTCAGCGTGAAGTCGGTCGGCACACCGGTGGCCGGAACGGCGGAGTACGTGTTCACGAACTTGCCCTCTGCGACCTTCGCGGTGGCGTCGAGCTGGCCTTGTCCATTGTCGGTGACCGTCACGGTGATGCGCGCGGTGTGGTAGTCGTAGGCGACGCCCGGCATGGTGCCGCGGGTCTCCTTGACCGTGTACTCGTACATGCCCGGCTCCTCGTAGCGGATCGCACCGAAGCCGAAGCTTGCCGTGTCACCCTCGGCGGGCTTGCCCACCGTGGCCTTCGCCTCAGCCGGCATCGGCGCACCATCGGTCGCCGCTTCGAGCGTGAACTCGAACGTGCGGTCAGCCGGCCACGCAATGCCCGTCAGCTGCTTCGAGAACTCGAGCCCAGCGGGCACACCCTCGAAGGGCTTGGCGTTGTACGAGTTGGTGAACTTCGCTCCTTCGACTGTGGCCTTGGCTTCGAGCCGGCCTTGGCCGTTGTCGGTCACTTTCACCGTCACCTTGGCGGTATGCGTGTCGTAGGCAACGCCGGGCATATCACCCTTCGCTTCCTTGACCGTGTACTCATACGTGCCGGTCTTCGTGTAGGTGATCTCGCCGAACATGAAGTCCGCCTTGGCGCCCTGCTCGGGCTTGCCGACCGTGGCCTTCGTCTCGGCCGGCATCGGCGTCGACTCGTCCTTACCTTCGAGTGTGAACTCGAACGTGCGGTCAGCCGGCCACGCAATGCCCGTCAGCTTCTTCGAGAACGCCATACCCGTAGGCACACCGGTGAACTCCTTGGCTTCGTACTCGTTGACGAACACGTTGCCGACCACCGTGGCAGTGGCGACCAGATCGCCCTGCTTGTTGTCGGTGACCGTCACCGTCACATCGGCCACATGCGTGTCGTACGAGACGCCCGGCATATCGCCCTTCGTTTCGCGCACCTTGTAGCGGTATTCGCCTTCGGCCGTGTACGTTATCGCGCCGAAGTCGAAGACCGCGGCATTGCTGTCGGCGGGCTTGGTCACCTGCAGCGTGCTCTTCGCCGGCATCGGCGCGCCATCCACACCTTCGAGCGTGAACTCGAACGCGCGGCCAGCCGTCCACTCGATGCCATCGAGCTGCTTGATGAACGTCATGCCTTCCGGCACACCATCAGACGGCGTGGTGCCATAGGTGTTCACGAAGGCGGCATCCGTCACCACGGCAGTCGCCTCGAGCTGGCCTTGGCCGTTGTCGCGGACCGTGACTGTCACCGTGGCCGAGTGCCCGTCGTAGGACACGCCAGGCATATCGCCCTTCGTCTCCTTGACCGTGTACTCGTACACGCCCGGCTCCTCATAGCGGATCACACCGAAGCCGAAGCTCGCGGCGTCGCCCTTGGCGGGCTTGGCCACCGTGGCCTTCGCCCCGGCCGGCATCGGAGCGCTGTCCTTGCCTTCGAGCGTGAACTCGAACGCACGATCCTCAGGCCAATCAATGCCAGTCAGCTGCTTCGAGAACGCCATGCCCGTGGGCACGCCTTCGAACGGCTTGGCGGAGTATGCGTTCGTGAACTTCGCACCGTCCACCTTCGCGGTCGCGACCAGATGGCCGAGGCCGTTGTCGGTGACCGTCACCGTCACGTGCGCCTTGTGACCGTCGTACGTGATGCCAGGCTGGCCGTCGTTGCGTTCGGTGACCACGTACTGGTAGGTACCGGTCTTGGTGAAGGTGAGCGCACCGAAGGTGAAGTCGGCAGTGTTGCCGTTGCCCGGCTTGCCCACGGTGACCGTGGGCTGCTCCGGAGCGGGCGCCCCGTCCACAGCCTCGATCATGAACGTGAACTCGCGGCCTTCCGTCCACTCAGTGCCCGTCAGTTCCTTCGAGAACGCCATGCCTTCCGGCACACCGTGGAACTCCTTGGCGGTGTAGGTGTTGACGAAGTCGGCCTTGTCCACAACCGCCTTGGCTTCCAGCTGGCCGTTGCCGTTGTCGGTCACCGTCACGGTCACCGTGGCCTCATGGTCGTCGAAGGCAACGCCCGGCATGATGCCGGCGAGCTCCTTGACCGTATAGGTGTAGGTGCCTGCCTTGGTGTAGGTGATGTCGCCGAACGTGAAGTCCGCCGTGTCACCCTTGTCCGGCTTGCCCACCGACTTCGTCAGCACGCCGTCCTGCGCGCCTTGAGGCATCGGAGCGCCGTCCTTGCCCGTCAGCGTGAACGTGAACACGCCGTTGTCCGGCCATGCGGTGCCCGTCAGCTCCTTGGAGAACGCCATGCCCGAGGGCACACCCGTGAACTCCTTGGCGGTGTATGCATTGACGAACTTGCCGCCATCAGTACGCACATCGGCTTCAAGCTGCCCCTTGCCATTGTCGGCCACCGTCACGGTCACCTTCGCCGAATGCCCGTCGTAGGAAACACCAGGCATATCGCCCTTCGTCTCCTTGACCATGTACTCATACACACCAGCCTTGGTGTAGGTGATGTCTCCGAACGCAGCGGTCGCCGTGTCACCCTGCGCGGGCTTGCCCACCGACTTCGTCAGCACGCCATCCTGCGCGCCTTCCGGCATCGGGGCGCCGTCCTTGCCCTCGAGCGTGAACTCGAAGGAACGGTCAGCCGGCCACTCGATGCCGGTCAGCTGCTTCGACAGACCCAGATCCGCCGAACCGACCGTCACCTGCTGCGCCGTGTAGGTGTTGGAGAACGCGCCTTCGACCACCGTCGCAGTGGCTTCCAGCTGGCCTTTGCCGTTGTCAGTCACCGTCACGGCCACCTTTGCCGAATGCCCGTCGTAGGATACGCCCGGCATGTCGCCCTTCGCCTCCTTGACCGTGTACTCGTAGGTACCCGGCTTGGCGTAGGTGATGCTGCCGAATGCGAAGTCCGCCTTGGCACCCTTGCTGGGCTTGCCCACCGAGATCTTCGCCTCGGCCGGCATCGGCGCGTCCTTCGTCATGGCTTCGAGCGTGAACTCGAAGGCACGATCCTGCGGCCAATCAATACCGGTCAGCTCCTTGGAGAACGCCATGCCCGCGGGCACGCCAGTGAACTCCTTGGCGGAATAGGCGTTGGTGAACTGACCACCATCGGTCTTCACCGAGGCCTCAAGCTGACCCTTGCCGTTGTCACGCACCGTCACGGTCACCTTGGCGGTATGCGTGTCATAGGACACGCCCGGCATATCGCCCTTCGCTTCCTTGACCGTGTAGGTGTAGACGCCCACCTTGGTATAGGTGATGTCGCCGAACATGATGTCCGCGGTATCACCGTCGGCAGGCTTGCCGACCGTGACGTTGAGCTTGCCGTCCTTCGCGCCCTGCGGCATCGGGGCATCGCCCTCGGCCGCAAGCGTGAACTCGAAGGAGCGGTCAGCCGGCCACTCGATGCCGGTCAGCTGCTTCGACAGACCCAGGTCCGCCGAACCAACCGTCACCTGCTGCGCCGTGTAGGTGTTGGTGAACGCACCTTCGGAGACAACGGCCGTGGCCTCAAGCTGGCCCTTGCCGTTGTCGACCACCGTGACCTTCACCTTCGCCGAGTGCGTGTCATAGGACACACCGGGCATATCACCCTTCGCCTCCTTGACCGTGTACTCGTAGGTGCCCGCCTTGGTGAAGGTGATGTCACCAAAGCCGAAGTCCGCCTTGGCGCCCTTATCCGGCTTGCCCACCGAGACCTTCGCCTCGGCCGGCATCGGCGCGTCCTTCGTCACCGCCTCAAGCGCGAAGTCGAACGCACGACCCTCAGTCCACTCAATGCCGGTCAGCTCCTTGGAGAACGCCATGCCCGTGGGCACACCAGTGAACTCCTTGGCGGAGTATTCATTGGCGAACACATTGCCTTCGACAGCAGCCGTGGCGATGAGCTTGCCCTGCTTGTCGTCCTTGACCGTGACGGTCACCTTAGCGGTGTTCTTCGCATACGCGACACCAGGCATGTCCCCGGCGACCTCGGTCACCGTGTACTTGTACTTGCCTTCGGTCGTATACGTGATTGCGCCGAAATCGAAGGCTGCGGCATTACCGTCGGCAGGCTTGCCGACCGTGACGTTGAGCTTGCCGTCCTTCGCACCTTGCGGCATCGGGGCATTGCCCTCACCGGTCAGTGTGAACTCGAAGGAACGGTCAGCAGGCCAATCGATGCCCGTCAGCTGCTTGATGAACGTCATGCCCTCGGGCACACCACCAGACGGCTGCGCGCCATACGCATTGACAAACGCCCCATCGGTGACGACAGCCGTCGCCTCAAGCTGGCCCCTGCCATTGTCACGGACCGTGACCGTCACCGTGGCCGAATGCCCGTCGTAGGACACGCCCGGCATGTCGCCCTTCGTCTCCTTGACCGTGTACTCGTAGGTGCCAGGCTTGTCGTAACGGATTGATCCGAAGTTGAAGATGGTGGTATCGCCCGTGGTCGGCTTGCCTACGGTCTTCGTGAGCTTGCCATCCGTGGTGTCTGCCGGCATCGGAGCGTTCGCCGTCTTGGCTTCGAGCGTGAACTCGAATGCACGATCCTCCGGCCACGCGATGCCGGTCAGCTGCTTCGAGAACTCCATGCCCGCGGGCACACCGGTGAACTCCCTGGCGGAGTATTCGTTGACGAACTTTCCGTCATCGGTTGTCACCGATGCTTCAAGCCGGCCCTTGCCGTTGTCGGTCACCGTCACCGTCACCTTGGCCGAGTGCGCGTCATAGGAAACACCAGGCATATCACCCTTCGTCTCCCTGACCTCGTACTCATACACGCCGGCCTCGGTGTAGGTGATGTCACCGAACGTGATATCCGCGGTATCACCCTTGACAGGCTTGCCGACTGAGACATTGAGCTTGCCACCCTGCGCACCCTGCGGCATAGGAGCATTGTCTTTGCCTGTCAGCGTGAACTCGAATGCACGGTCCTCAGGCCACGCGATGCCCGTCAACTGCTTCGACAGACCCAGATCCGCCGAAGAAACCGTCACCTGATCTGCCTTGTACGTGTTCGTGAAGGTGTTCACACCGTTCACGGAATCGACGCCAGTGATTAGGCGACCGATGCTGTACTCGCCGAGACCGTTGTCCACCACAGTGAACGAAGCGACCGCCGTCCGGCCGTCATGCGTCAGGCCATCCGCCGTCGTGCCGGCATGCTGCTCACGCACGTTGTACACGTAGGTGCCCGCCTGCTCGAACTGGAATCCGGTGAACGCGAATCTCGCGGTATTGCCGCTGCCCGGCTTGGACACGGTCACCGTAGCCTGCTCCGGCATCGCCTTCTTCAGCACATCCTCCGCCACGGAGGACTGCCCTGCATTCGGCGTCAGTTCGAAAGCGAAGGATTCGCCCTCTTGCCAATCACGGCCGCTGATCGTCTTCGCAAAGCCGATTTCGGATACGGCAGGTGTGTGGACCTTGTACGTGTTCTTGAAACGCGCGACAGTGTTCGCCGTGTCGTCATCAATCCACGTCTGTGTGCTCAGGGTGCCGTCCCCGTTGTCAATCACTTCGATGGACGCGGTGTGCTCGGTGAAATCGTAGGTGACACCGTTCTTCTCCGGATTGTCGGCGGCCACGCCTTCCGGCATCTGCTCACGAATCGTGTATTCGTAGGTCTTGCCTGCGTCGTCCTGTGTGAATCGCAGGCCAGCCAACAGCGTGGTGTTGATCGGCCACACGAGTTCCTGACCGCTGACCGCGGAGAACGGGTTCGCCGTCGTCGCCTGCGCAGTGTTGCCAGGCATCGGCGCGCCGTCCTTCGGCTCAATGATGAACCCGAACTCGCCGGGGTTCATCGAACGGCCGGTGAGCGTCTTGCCGATCTGCATCATGCCCTGATACTGCGTGCTGGCCGTGTACGCGTTGGTGAACGTCTTGCTGCCGTCCGTGGCGGACACTGCCTTCAACTTGCCGTTGTCATCGGTGACGGTATAGGTCACCGTATGCGTATGCGCGTCGTAGGTCCAGCCGTCCTTCTTCAGGTTCTCAGCGGTCACGCCTTCGGGCAGCTGCTCGCTCACTTGGAACGTGTAGGTGTCCGGCATCGTGAACACAAGCTGTCCGAAGTCGATGTCGGCGGAGCCGTCCTTCGCGATCTCGGGTGTCTTCACAGCATGATCCGCCCAATCCGCAAGCGAGCCATCGGCTTGCTTGACCTTGACGTTCTTCGCATCACCTGCACTCAACGTGGCGTTGAAGGTGAACTTGCCCGCTTCGGCATCACGCCCCGTCACCGTCTTGGTTACGGCCAAGTCTTGCGGATCGGTGTCCGCCGCACGGTACGAGTTCGTGAGTTCCAAGCGCTCGCCGCCGTCCGGATAGGTGACCGTGGTGATCAGGTTGTGCTGCTCGTCACGCGAGACGGTGATCTGCACGTCGTAGGTGTTGACGTCGTAGGTCATGCCGTCCTTCGTCGGATTGCCGCTGCCCACACCTTCCGGCACGATTTCGCGCACGTGGTAGGTGAAGGTCTGCTCGTACTGCCCGTTGAGTGCCTCGTTCGTGAACTGGAGCTTACGCGTCCACGTGCCGTCGACGCCCACCGGGACGTCCGACTTGAACGTCGGCCCGTTGGCTGGGTTGCCCTCGTCCGGCGTGATCATGACATTGAACGTGCCCACCACATTGTTCGGCTTGCTGCCGGTGTGGTCGGTGTAGTGCTTGATGCCCCTGATCGTGGCCACGGACTCGTTCTCACCGACGAAGGTGTTCGTGAAGTCGGCGGATGCCGCTTCCGGCTCGCCGTCGATGTGCACGCCGTCGTCACCGAAGGTGTTCGTCAGCACGGCAGCCGCACTCATCGTGCCGTCACCGTTGTCTGTCACGGTCACCGTGGCGATGTAGCGGGCGCCGGAGTACTGCATGCCCGGCTTGCCACCACCCTGCTCGGTGATCACGTACTGGTACGTGCCGGGCTTGGTGTAGGTGATCGCGCCGAATGCGAACGGGATACGCTGCCCGTTCTGGTATGCGTCCGCACCACCCGGGTTCGTCACGGTCACCGCCGGCTGTTCCGGCATCGGTGCTTCGGGATTGGAGCCACCGGCCGCGATCTGGAACGTGAAGGACTCATCGGGCTGCCAATCGCGCTTCATAAGCGTCTTGGCGCCGCTGATCGAGCCCTCAGGGAGCGTCACCGGGTCCGGCGCATACCGGTTGACGAAGCCGAACTTGGTCGTCTCGCCAGCCGTGATGCTGCCTTCAGCGGCCTTATGGTTCACCGACCAGCCCTTGCCGCCGGTGTCGGTCTGCGTGACGATGGCCGTGGCGCCTGCGGGCAGGCCGTAGACCATGACCGATTCGCCATGCTTGAGACTGAACTGCGTACCGTTCTTCACGGTGGTGTTCTGCCCGGCGATCATGGCCTGGTATTCGCCGTCGGCACCAACGCCGCTGAGGGCGAAGGTGAACGGGAACGCCTTGGCCTTGACGGCTTCAGGCATCTCGCCATCGGTCCATTCCACGGTCTCGGTGACCTCAAGCGTGCCCGGGCGTGCCACCTTGCGCAGGCCGTTGTTGCCGAGGTTCACCGTGACGGTGTTCATCTCCCAATGCGGGGCGATCGAGTTCGCCGCGGTGCCGGTCGGGTTGGATTCCTTGGTTGCGGTGTACCGACGCGAGAGTCCGGTACGCACTGTGCCCGCAGGGGCATAGTAATGCCCGTCGGCGTCCGCGACCGCTTTACCTTCCGCATTCGCGCCAAGCACCTCAATCCACTGCTCATGCTTCGCGTTGTTCGCGTAGTACGTGCGCTGGTAGTAGTAGGTCTTCCCCGCTTCGATCCGCGTCGCCGGGTCGTCCGTGCTCTCGGAGTTGTACAGCGGCGTGTCTTGCGTGAAGTAGTAGAAGTCGTTCGTCGTGGCCGGTGTGAACACGGCGGTCGTGCTGCCGAAATCACCGTTTGCCGCCTTGCTATACGCATTCGTCAGGAAGCGCACACTGCCGTCGGCGTCGATGTTGGCTGGATCGGCGAGATACTGCCGCATCTGCTCGTCAGGCTGCGCGATCTTCGCTTCGGTACCGTCTTTGAGGTTGACCTCGTAGAACAGGCGCATCGGATTCGTGCGGTTGATGCTCGTCGTCACATTGCCGTCTTTGTCCACGTCCGCCGTGTACAGGCGCAACGGCAGCAGTTCGGCGGGGACATTGACGGTGACGAGATCGCCGGTCTTGCCCTCATTGTGCGTGACGACGATCTGCATCGTGCTCAGATCGGCTTCCTTGTAGATCTCGTTCGCCTCGACCTTGCCTTCGAACGTGTAGGTGGTCTGCGAACCGTCCGCCGAGGTCTGCGACGAGACCGTCTCGTACTGCTGCCCCGCGAACACGATGCTGTTCATGCGGGTCACGCGCATGTAGTCGCCAAGCTGGTCGGTGAAGGTAACCACACCGTTGCCGGCGGTCGTGCCGCCTTGCGATTCAGTTTGGATCGGCGAATCCGGGTTGCTCGAGACCTCGCCCCAAATCGTGTCGAACACGGTGTTCAACGCGTCGGCGTCGGACGCGGCCAGATAATAGTTCGCGTCCGCGGCCTTCGTGCCCAGCTGCGTGTACGCCGTGGCATCCGGGTAGTTGCTCGAGACACCCTGCATGAACGCGTTCGATTTGAGCGTTGCATCGCTATCGCTGGTCACCTTGGATACGTCGGCGGCCGGATCGGCGCCTTCGAAGATGCCGACCGAATAGACGGAAGCGCCATTGGCTTTCATGATTCCTGCCTGGGAGATGGCGTCGTTCGCCACAGTCCCATCGAAGCCGTAATCGCCGGGCTGCCCGTCGGTGAAGAAGATGGCGGTCTTCGACGCGTCAGCCCGTGCCTGCCCAAGCACCGTATTGGCCTCGGTCATGCCTTTACCCGCTTGGGTTCCACCATTTGCGCTCAAGCCATCCACGATGGTCTTCAAACCGCCCAACGAATCGACCAAGCCGCTTTTCCTGCTGGCATTGCTCGCATAGGTGACCAAACCGATACGGTTCTTCTTGTTCGCATCGCTCACCTTGGCGTTCGAGGCAATCGTCTGGTCGATGAAGCCATTGACCGCCTGCTTGAGCGCATCCATACGCGAAGCCGTGGATCGGGCATAGAACTGCACATGGTCCGCGGCCGTGTCATCCGCTGCGGTCTTTGGCGTGACAGAGGTCCAATTCAGCATCCATCCGTATCCCCAGGAGTTCGCGCGGTTGCTCCAGCTCACCTCGCGGTAGCTGCTGCCATTGGGGATGTAATACGTTTCATCCTTGTCAAGCTGATTGGCGTATACCGGACTGTACGTGGTCATGTTCTCATCCATCGACCCTGAAGTGTCGAGCACGAGCACGATATCCAACGGCTTCGTCACGTTCGAGACGCCGACGAGCTTCTGCGCGCTCGACATCGCCGAAAGCCCCACCAGGAACGAATCGTCCTGTGGGGTGACCGTGACTTCCTTGTGGTCATACGTCTCCAGCGTCACCGGCTCGGTGGCCACCGACTTGTCGGTCCATACGCGCCCGGTGGAGCGTGGATCGGTCGGGTCGCCCATGCCCTGCTCCCACTGTGTGAACGTGGTGGGGTCCGCGATCCGTGTTTCTTCTGCGTGCGCCGGAGCAGCAACCAGTACCAGCGCCGCAACCGTTGCGAGCGCCGTCAATGCGGCCAGGGCCTTGCGCCCATGGGCTTGCACTGCGCGTATGACTGTTTGCGTCCACGTACGCCTATGCTGCGTGAACATAGCTTTTCCTTCTGCCTGCCCGCGCTGGAAGTTGTGGCTCCAAAAATCGTCCACCCCTCCCCGCGAGGGGTTATTGGCGCGGCCTGCCCCCATATCTCGTTCGTAACCATCTGAATCCCACATGAGCGAGGTGCCGCGATTACCCCATCAGCTTAACAAGTCATCCCATGGACCCTAAAAGCCAGCACACATCATTACACATCATCCCTCCCCCTCTCCGTCCCCTCTAGGCCCCTCCAATTGACTCCACCACTGCCCTCCGCACCCATCACCGCCACCGACACGCACCCCCGCAAATCCATACCAACATTTCACAACCAAGTTCACATTTCAGACAAAACGTCCGAATCTTGGTCGTTCGCGTCCAATATGCCTAGCTCAGTTGCTCGTCAGGTATTGCTCATTGCCGCGCGTGAAGTCCAGCACGGCGCCGGCGAGCTGCACATGCCCCGCCAGATCGGGGTCTTGCGCGAGCAATTCCTGCGCCCGCGAACGCGCGTCGGCGATCATGCGCGCGTCCTGCACCACGCGCAGCAGTTTGAGGCTTGACGCGCCGCCGGACTGCGCGTCGCCGAGCACGTCACCGGCCCCGCGCAGCTCGAGGTCGCGGCTCGCGATTTCGGCGCCGTCAAGCGAGCCGGCGATCACTTCGAGCCGCTCCTGCGCGACTGTGCCCGGCTCAGCGCGCGAGACGAGGAACGCCCAGCTGTCGGTGCCGCCGCGGCCCACACGCCCGCGCAACTGGTGCAGCTGCGACAGGCCGTATCGGTCGGCATCGAAGATCGTGATGCAGCTGGCCTGCGGCACATCCACACCGACTTCGACCACGGTCGTGGCCACCATGACCGGCGTCTCGCCCGACTCGAAATCCGCCATGACCTGCGCTTTCGTCGCGTCGTCGTCCCGCCCGGTCAGCGTGCACAGCCGCACGCCGTTGAACTGCGGCAGCGACCGCAGCCGCTGCGCGATCTCCACCACGGCGTGCAGCGGAGGCCGCGGCTCGCCTGTGTCGCCGAGCGCGGCGTCGCTGAGCAGTTCGGGCGCGTCGGCCTCGCCGCCGCCTTCGTCTTCGGCGTCGCTCGGCTCGATGCGTGGGCAGATGATGTACGCGCGCTCGCCGGCGTCGATTCTGCGGCGGATGTGCCAGAACATGTCAGCCATCATGTGCGCGTCGGCCTCGGGAATCACAAACGTGCGGATCGGCTTCCTGCCGCCGGGCAGTTCGGTGAGCCATGAGATATCGAGGTCGCCGAACCACGTCATCGCCGCCGTGCGCGGGATCGGCGTGGCCGTCATGACCAGCAGGTGCGGGTCGCGCTCCGACTTCGCGCGCAAGGCCTCCCGCTGTTCCACGCCGAAGCGGTGCTGCTCGTCGATCACCGCGAGCGCCAGGTTCGGCGCTTGGAACGATTTCGAGAACGCGGCGTGCGTGGCCACCACAATGCACGGCTCGCCGCTCGCCGCCACCGCGAGCACTTTGCGGCGCGCGGCGAGCTTCATGCCGCCGGTGAGCAGGTGCACAGGCACGCGGCCGCCCACTGACTCGCTGATCGAGTGGAAATGCTGTTCGGCGAGCACCTGTGTGGGCGCCACGAGCACGGCTTGGTGCCCCGATCCCACGGCCTGCAGCATCGCGGCCACGGCCACGACCGTCTTGCCCGAGCCGACTTCGCCCTGCAGCAGGCGTTGCATCGGGTGCGCACGGCCCATGTCGGTGCCGATCGCGTCGATCACCTCGCGCTGCCCGTTCGTCAGTGCAAAAGGCAACCGCTCAATGTACCCGTCGCGCAACTGCACATCCGCGCACGCGTAGGCGTTGCTTGTGGCGGCGCGGCCCCGCGCCATCAGTAGCGCGCACTGGCACACGAACGCCTCCTCGTAGCGCATCGTCTCGATCGCGCGCTTGAAGTCGGCCACCGACTGCGGTTCATGGATCGCGCAGAACGCCTGCGCACGGTGCATGAGGTGCTTCGCGGTGCGCACCGGTTCGGGCAGCACGTCGGGGATCTGTTCGGCGAGCCGCGCACGGGCGGCCTCGCCGAGCGCGAACTGTTCGCCGAACTGCGCGCTGTCGGCGGTGACGGGCGAGGCGGCGAAGGGGTCTTCGCCGGCGAGCAGGCGCAGCACCTGGTCGATCGTCTCGTGGATGTGCTCGCTCGAGATGCGCGAGTTCGCATGGTAGACCGGGCGCGGGCGTGTGGCGCGCGCCAGTCCCTGCGCCACCGAGTCCACGTCGTAGCGCAGGCGCGGCTGCGGCTGCACGGCCGGCTCGCCGAACGCGAGCTGCGGTTCGGCCGCCGGCGGCTCGGCCGGAGCCACGGTCAGGATGTCGGGGTGCGTGAACTGCAGGCGGTCGTTGAACGTGCTCGGATCGCCCGAGATGACGAGCTGCAGGCCCGCGCGCAGGCGCGAGGCCATCCAATCCACATATGATTTGCGGTGCGAGAAGAAGACGAGCGCGGCGGTGCGCGGCGGCACGGCGCGAGAAGCGGCTGTCGGCGCGTCGTCGACGAGCACTTCGAGCCGGTAGCCGCGGCGCGCGTTCATCGGTGTCACGCGCAGCGCACGCACGTCCACGGCGCACGCCATCTTCTCCCCGAAGCGCGCCTCGGCGAGCGCACGCACCGGCACGAGGTCGGTCACGCGGAACGGGTAATACGTGAGGGCGTCGGCCACGGTGAGCACGCCAAGCGCCTTGAGGGCGCTGACGCGGCGTTTGTTGGTCAGCAGCGCCGCAAGGGGCGTGTCCACGGTGGTGTTGGTCATGCGGTCCATTGTACAAAAAACAACCCCGGGAGCACTGCTCACCGGGGTTGTGGTCGTCTGCGCATATCAGACAGCGCTCACACGCTGAACCTTGCCTGCCTTGAGGCATTTCGCGCACACGCGCACGCGGACGTTCTGGCCGTCCACGGTGGTGCGCACCGGCTGCAGGTTCGGCAGGAAGCGGCGCTTGGTACGAATATGCGAGTGCGAAACGGTGTAACCGGTCTGCGGTCCCTTGCCGCACACTGCACAACGAGCTGCCATAATGGACTCCCTACAATTACTTCTATAGACTTGCAAGTCTGTGCACTCGCGCACGCGCCCACAAAGGGCATGCACCAATACACACAACTTCCCAATAATACAACCCGGCCACGGACAACGCAACATACGCGCAGCCAAGGCGCGGCACGGCGGCGTTTTCAGGCAATTCCCCGAAAATACGGTCTACAATCGTGCTAACCGTGATGCGCCACACCCATCAGCGTCGATGCATTGCGGAGCCGGTCGGGAATTTTCAGGGAAGGAACCCAACACACATGCTCAGCGACATCCTGCATAAGATCCGCGCACAGCGCGACCATGAACCAACGGTCATCTCGATAGGCCAGATCTGGGTCGACATCACCATGCATGTGCAGGAGATGCCGCAGCCGGGCGAGTTCGCAAACGCCCCTTCGGTGACCAAATCGGCGAGCGGCAGTTTCCATGTGCTGCAGGCGGCGAGCCGCATGGGCGCGCGCACCGAACTGGCGAGCATCATGGGCACCGGCCCGTGGTCCACGATGTTGCGCGATTCGCTGCGCCGCTCGCACATCCTGCACACCGGCCCCACCAGGCCGAACCAAGACAACGGATTCCGCATTGTGCTCACCGACGGCATGCAGAAGTCGTATGTGGCGCACCATGGCGCCGAGGCGCACGGCGACCCCGGCGTGTTCGCGCATGTGCGCCCGCAGCGCGGCGACGTGGTGCACATCAGTGGCAATGCGCTGATGAACGAGTCGTCGCTCGCCGTCAACGCGTTCATCCAGCAGCTGCAATGCCGCCCGCAGGGGCGCGAATTCCGCATCGTCATCAACCCCACGAACACGCTGCGGCTCGTCAACGATCAGCTGCTCGAGAACCTTGTGCTCACGCGCCCCATCTGGTCGATGAACCGGCAGGAGGCGCGCACACTCGCCTACCGTCTGGGCGTGAGCTTCGACGAAAGCGCCACGATGCGCGTCAACGCCGGCTTCGACGAGTCGATGCACGCGCTGTGCGAGGCGCTCGGTGAGACACTGCGCGCACCGGTCGTGCTGCGTGCCGGCTCACGCGGCGCCTGGGTGCGCCAGCACGGCAAGGGGGTGGAGCACATCGACGGCTTCCCCACGAAGGCCACGCACATCCGCTCCGCCGGCCCCGCGCACACGGGCGCACTGTGTGCGCTGCTCGCCGAAGGGTGGGACCTGGAAAGCGCGGTGCAGATCGCGAACGCCGCCGCCTCGCTCGCGATCGAGCACAACCACGCGGGCATCCCGTTCTGTCCCACGTACGATGAGGCCGCCAAACTGGTGTCCGACGCCCTCACCGCACCGAAAAAGGACTGATTACTCGTCGCTGTCCGGGGTGATGCCGGCGGCTCCCCACCGCAGGCTGCGGCGCAGCGCCGGCAGCACATCGGCCGGCTGCATGATGCCGAGCAGCCATACAGCCTCGTCGGCCGCAAGCGGGAAGCCCGCGTCCACGAGCATGATCGCCACCTTGGCGAGCTGTTCGAGCAGCGCGAGCGGCGGCGCCACCGGAATGCCGGCCGCGCGCAGCGTCTGCTCGGCGCGGTCGCGGTCCGGCAGTTCCTCCTCGCCCATCTCGGCGAGCAGCTGGTTCGCCTCGTCACGGCTTCTGTCGTGGAACGGGCCTTCGGGCATCGAAAGCACCATCGCGTAACACGCCAGACCGGCCTTGTGGCTGTTGGTCTTCCACAGTGCATACCCCAGGCGGTAATACATGAAGCCCACGTCGATCGGCATCAGCGCGGTTTTGAGACCGCGGATCAACGCATCCGCTGACCCCGCGTAGTCCTCGCCGACATCGGTGTAGTCGAGCGAAAGCTCGATGGCGCCGCGCGCGGTCGTCGGCGCCAGGCGCATCATCTCCTCGGATTGGGCCACCGCCTTGTCGCGCTCGCCCAGCTCGCGGTTGAGGCGGCTGAGCGCGCCATGCGCGTTGTACACGGCGTCGGGCAGCTTCCAGTAGCGGTCGGTCGCCTTGCCTTCCACATTCACCATGAGCAGGCGCATGAGCGGGTGCTCGCAATACAACGGCTTGCGGTCGCCGTGGTCCTTCTCGGTGCTCTCGATCTGCATCAGCGCGGATTCGACCTCGAACATGGCGGTCACTGGCGAATCCTCGTTCTGGTTCACGATGTCCCAGATCTCGGGGCCCTTGACCACGCAGTCATCGTGCATCACGTCGAGCTCGTACGCGTAGTCAGCGCGCACCAGCGTCTTGATGTCGTCGGGCAGTTCGCGCTTGTCCTTCCACAGCGGCACATGCTGGCGCACGAGCGCCTTCGGCAACGGCAGCGGCTCGACCGGCATGAGGCCACGGTCGGCGCCGAAGCGCAACGCGTGGCGTGCCGGCTGCAGCATCTGCACAATCGCCGCCGGATCGTTGTCCTGCGCCACGTCGTCGAACCGGCCGCTGACATACGCCGGCTGCACGCCCATCTGGAACGGGCTGCGGTCGAAGCCGAGCGAGAGCACGGGCTGGCCACTCAGCGAGCCGAGGCGACCGGTCACGTCGACCGACGTGACACGCGCGCCGGTCGTGAACGCGGCCTGTGCGAGCAGGCCCGCGAGGCGCAGCGCGTACGACGCCGCACGCCCCGCGCGTTGGGCGCGCATGTCGACCCACTGGCCACCCACGAAATCAGACCCCGGCATCATCAGCGCGGTGGGCACGCTGAACGTGACCGCCATCTGCCCGCTCTTCGGGTCCACATCGCACAGGTATTCGAGGCGGAACGGCAGCTTGAGGCGCTCGCAGATCGCGATGAAGCGCGTCATCACGTCCCATGCGCCACCACGCGCCGCCTTGGTGCCGCGCACGGTCTGCTCCGGGTTCTCCACCGTGGCCTCCTGCTGCACGAACTTCGCGTGCGTAGCCCACATGTGCATCGAGCGCATGGCGGATTGGAAGCACTCCTCCTCGGTGAACGTGGAGACGAGGCCCATGCCGTTGTCGTGGCCACGCGCGTCGAGGTCCACGAACGACAGGCGGTTGAGCGCAGCCTCCACACCAAGCACCAAGTCGCGCTGCAGTCCTTCGATCTCGTCGTCGTCGAAGCGCATCCAGAACATGTCGGTCGAGTCGAGCCGGATCACACTGAGCGGATGCTCGCCTTCGATCTGGCGGATCTGCCCGGCACCGGCCTCCACGAGCTGGCGCGCGGCGAAGCGTTCGAACACCGAGGACTGGCCGGCGTTGTTCGTGGTGCCGCGCCAGATGATCTCGTCGAGCCCGTCGGGCAGCGGCTTGGCCATCATGTCGCGGAACAGTTCGCTGATGCGGCCGGCGCCAGCGCCCACCGTCTTGCCAGCGAGGCGCGGCACAAGGCATGCGCCGATCCAGCACGCGGCGATCAGCACGGCAAGCGGGTGCTTGCCTTCGCGGTATGCGCCGAGGTTCTCCGTGCAGGCGGTGAGCCATGCCGTGCCGCCATCCACCGCATATTCGCCGATCGTGATGGTGCGGTCGAAGCCGTCGGAGCTCTGCACGCGCACGGCGCCCGAGTTCGGGGTGTCGGTCCACGGGTCGAAATGCAGTTCGCCGCGGCCGTCCGGTTCGCTTGCGAGCGTCTGGGCCGTGGGGAACACCTTCATGTCTTCGCTGATCCACGCCAACACCTGCACTTTGCGGCGTCCCACGACCTGCGCCACATACCCGAGGCCGCCCCTGGGCTGGTCCAGGTCCTTGACCAGGCTGTACGAAGCGTCGATTGGCTGGCCCGGCAGCGTGCCGAGCGCCGTGGCGTGCGAAAGCAGTGGCAACCTGTAGACGTTCTGTTCCATACGATCTCTCTCCTGGTTCTGTTCCATTCCATCCGGCCGCAGGCGCGGGGCACCGCGCCTCATGCCGTTCCTCGTTGCACGGCTCGCTGCACGGGTGAGGCCCACCCGCCAAAGCGGCATGTTGTTGCACTGTAACACGCCGGCACGGTGGCGTCGAGCCCCATTCCACCGTGCAACCACACCAATGACCACGATTGCAGAACATGCCCGCCGCGGGCATGCGGTAGCGTTGGCGGCATGACCTGGCTCGCACTCGAAAAAGTTTTCCTGTGGTTCCTGCTGTACAGCTTCGTGGGCTGGCTGTGGGAGACCGTACTCAACATCGTCATGAAGAAGCGGTTCGTGGACCGCGGCATCCTCAACGGCCCCATCTGCCCCATCTACGGCTTCGGCGCGCTGCTGGCGATCTACGCGCTGCCCGGCGAACATTCGGTCGTCGCGATCTTCCTCAGCAGCGGCGTGTGTGTTGCACGCTCGAATACTTCACGTCGTGGGCCATCGAAAAGCTCTTCCACATGCGGCTGTGGGACTATTCAGGCAAGCCGTTCAACATCAATGGGCGTGTCTACCTCAACGGCTTCCTCTTCTTCGCCGCCGGCTGCACCGTGGTCAAACTATGGGTGCAGCCGCACGTCATGGATATGCTCGACGCGATCGACCCGCGCACCATCACGATTCTTGCCGTGACGCTGCTCGTCGTGCTGCTCGCCGACGCCGCCGTCACGCTCGCCGGCCTGACGAGCCTCAACAGCCGCCTCGGGCACGCCGAGCAAGACATCAAGGCGCTCAAAGCGCGCGGCATCGCGCACATCGACGTCGGCATCACCGCCGCCGACAAGCGCATCGGTTCGGCCGAGACGCGCATCACCACCGCGTGCGCGCAGATCGCCGAACGCGCGCAGACCGACGGCGAGGCGCTCGCCGCGCATGTGTCGCACCTGTTCGACTGGCAGCAGCGCCGCCTGATCCGCGCCTACCCCGGCATGCGCACCGAGCACGGCGAAGGCCTGCTCGCCGAGGTGCGCGCGCAATTCGACCGCGCACGCCATACGCACACCAACACCAAGTGAACGCCGTCACAGGCGCCGGCGCACGCATGCGCTACGGTAGTGGCAACAGCGCAAGCGAACCCGGGCGAACAGGAGTGTCATGATCAACGAAACATACCAGGACATGCTCAACGGCAAATCCGTGATCCGCATGATCGGCGAACGCGCAAGCGCCCGCCGTGCGCAGATCGGCGCAAGCGAGGTGTTCGACTTCTCGCTCGGCAATCCGAGCGTGCCATGCGCGCCGGAGTTCACGCGCGCGATGATCGACCTCTACGAGACGCAGGCGCCGTACGCGCTGCACGGCTACAGCCCGTCCGTCGGCATCGAGTCGGTGCGCGGCGCGATCGCCGATTCGCTCAACCGCCGCTTCGGCATGGACTACACGCCCGCGCACATCTTCCCCACCGCCGGCGCGACCGCGGCGCTCGCGCACGCGTTCCGTGCGGTGGCCGAGCCGGGCAGCGAGATCATCACGTTCGCGCCGTACTTCCCCGAATACCAGCCGTATGTGGCGGGCACGGGCGCCACACTGACGGTGGTGCCCGCGGACACCGCGCATTTCCAGATCGATTTCGACGCGTTTGAGCGCGCGCTGAACCCGCGCGTGGCGGCCGTGCTCATCAACACACCGAACAACCCTTCGGGCGCCGTCTACTCCGAGCAGACGCTGCGCCGGCTCGCGCAGATCCTCGAGGAGCGCGGGCGCGCGTGGGGGCACAGCATCTTCCTGATCAGTGACGAACCGTACCGCGAGATCGTGTTCGGCGGCGCCGAGCAGCCCTACCCCGCGCGCTTCTACGCGAACACGCTCACGTGCTATTCGTTCTCGAAGGCGCTTTCGCTGCCCGGTGAGCGCATCGGGTACGTGGCGGTCAATCCGCGCGCCGAGCACGCCGAGCTCTTGGTGCCGATGTTCGCGCAGATCAGCCGCACGATCGGGCACAACTGCCCGTCGTCGAGCATGCAGCTCGCCGTGGCGCGCGTGATCGACGAGACGAGCGACCTGGGTGTGTACGAACGCAACATGGAGCTGCTGTACAGCGCGCTTGTGCGGCTCGGGTTCACGGTGGAAAAGCCGGGCGGCACGTTCTATATCTTCCCGCAGTCGCCGATTCCCGACGCGATGGAGTTCTGCGAGCAGGCGATGGAATACGACCTGTTCATGGTGCCGTCCGATTCGTTTGGCGTGCCGGGGCACCTGCGCCTGTCGTACTGCATGGAGACGGATCATCTCGAGCGCGCGATCGAACGGCTCGAGCAGTTCATGCGCGAGCGCTACGGCCGCTGAGCACGCCCAGCAGCTGAATGCCCGCGCGGCCGCCCGCCGTCCCTCTAGAATTGAGACGAACGCGGCGCGCCACCCGGCGCCCGCTTGAGCGACGGGAGCATACGTGGAGGAGCAAGGCACGGGCACGATTCTCGAGTATGCGCGCACGCAGACGCGGGACTTCACCGAGTTCCCGTTCCAGACGGCCGACGCGCTCGTGTTCGCGCTGCTCAGTTACGACCGGATCCCGCAGTCGGTGCCGCGCCTCAAGTCGCTTGTGGCACGCTATGGCTCACTGTCGCGGCGTGTGCGGTCCTTTGACTGGCGGCACCCGGTGGCTTCGGCGCAGGCGATTGTGCGCGTGCCGTTCGACGGCCCCACGATGCGGCAGGTGGAGCAGGAGCTGACGCTGTACGAAGAGCACCACCCGTATCTCGAGGAGCACGCAGGATTCGTACCGGCGGGCACACCGCGCCAGTTCTACCGTTCGATCGCGCACAACCCGCGCTTCGCCGTCACGCGCATCAACGCCGCCGACGAGCGCTTCGACCTGGACCAGCAGACGCAGTTCGCGGCTATGACGTTCCTGCTGCCCACCGGCACGCTCGTGGTGGCGTTCCGCGGCACCGACGATTCGCTCATCGGGTGGAAAGAGGACTTCAACATGGCGTTCACCTACCCGGTGCCCGCCCAGAAGCAGGCCGCGGACTACCTGGAGCGCGTGGGCGCGCTGTGGAATGGCGAGATTGTGTTGACGGGGCATTCCAAGGGCGGCAATCTGGCGATCTACGCGGCCATGAACGCGCCCGACGCCATCAAGGACCGCATCACGCGCATCTACACGCTCGACGGGCCCGGGTTCAGTCCCGAGGTGATCCACAGCTACGAATACAGCACCGTTGTGCACCGCATCACCAGAGTGATTCCCGACGGCTCGATCATCGGCATGCTGCTCGCGCATTCGCCGCACGCGCACCGCATCGTCGTCAAATCGAGCGCCGACGGGCTCATGCAGCATTCGTGCTACACGTGGCTCATGCACGGTGACCATTTTGTGCAGGTGCCCGATGTGACGCCCACCTCGCAGACCTTCGCCGAGGCGATGAACTCGTGGCTCGGCGGCATGACGCAACGCCAGCGCGAACACGGTGTGGAGGCGCTGTTCCGCGTGCTCACGTCCTCCGGCCACGGCACAATCACCGAGCTGATGACGGCTGGCCCGCGCATCATCCCCGACATGCTCGGCAGCTATGTGGGCCTGAGCAGCGAGGAACGCAAATACATCAACCAGGCGCTGTGGATGTTCGCCGGTGCCACATTCCATCACTAATCGACCAAATGTGCGGCTTTTCGCCCGCAGCCATGGTCGCGGCGGAATCGGCGCGGCGCTTATAGACTAAGAACACAGATACACCATGCAACGGTACGAAGGGCCGCAAGCCGTCGGCCTTTCACGAAGGAGCGCATTATGCCGAGGCCGCGTCGCGATTCAGAGATTCTCCCCGCCAAGGAGCGATTGGAGAACGCCTTCTGGACGCTCCTCGCCGACCGCCCCTTCGGCAAGATCACCGTGACCGACGTGGTGCACGAGGCGCGTGTGAACCGCAACTCGTTCTATTACCACTTCTCCGGCCTGCCCGAACTCGCCGACTCCGCGATCATGGTCGAAATCGAACGGCTGCCATTGCCGCCGGTGCCCGATTCGCACGACGACCCGCTTGTGGTATGGCACACGTTCTGCTCGTCGATGGTCGCCTCGCCCGAAAACATCCAGTGCATCGACCATCTGGCGCTGCTCATCAGCGACCACAGCACGCGTGACCTCGTGGAATCGCTGCGCGACTTCATGCGCCTGACGCTGTTGAGCCTGCTCGACGAGACGCCGAGCTCCATCAACAACACGAAACGCGTGCTGCTCGACTTCGCCGTCGGTGGCATCCTCTCGCTCCTGTCGCATTGGCCAAGCATGCGCCACACTGTGACGCTGCGCGAAGTGCAGAACCGCGACGTGGCCGTGCTGGCCATGGGCCTGTATGTGTCGATGTCACGTCAGGACACCGACGGCTTCTGGGAGCGCCTGTACTTGGATTCCGCGCACTTGGGCGGCAAGGATTCGGCGATCGCCGGCCTCGAGGCGTACCGCGTCTGACCCGCCCCCGGTTGCACACACCCCTTATGATGGAGCTGCCGCGTCCCGCGGCGCCCGCACGCACATGAGGAGCATCCTTTAGTTATCTGATATGTGTTCATCAGTGCTTTTTTATGTGTGAATATGGTATTATGGTGGGTATGGATTCCATGCGCACGTACACGCTCGGCGAGTTCTCCCGGCTCACGGGGAAAGCCACCAGCACCCTGCAACGCTGGGACCGGACAGGCGTGCTCACCGCGCATCGGACGGTGACGAACCGGCGTTACTACACGTACGACCAGTACCTGTCCGTCATGGGGCTGCCGCCCCAACTGGAGACGGAACAAGACAAGCGTATTGTGATCTATGCGCGCGTGTCCTCACGCAACCAGCGTGACGACCTCGCAAATCAGGAACGGTTTTTGCGTCAGTGGGCGAACGCGCGCGGTCTGATCGTGGATGAAGTGCTCACGGACATCGGGTCGGGCATGAACTTCAAACGCAAGAACTTCAACCGCATCATGTACGCCGACGACATCAGCCGGGTGATCATCGCCCACAAGGACCGGCTCACCCGGTTCGGCTATGACTGGTTCGCGGACTACCTGCACCATCGCGGCGTGACTGTGACCGTCGTCAACAACGACCAATTGTCCCCACAGGAGGAGCTGGTGCAGGACTTGGTGAGCATCATCCATGTGTTCTCCAGCCGCATCTACGGTCTGAGACGCTACGCGAAGGAGGTGAGGGACGATGAGAGCCTACCGCACGGAACTCAACCCCACACGAAGGCAGGCTAGGCTCATACGCCAGTACTGCGGCGTGGTCCGGTTCGCCTACAATTGGTATCTCGACTGCGCGCGGGCGTATTACCATGAGGCCGGCATGTTCCTGACCGGGTACTCGTTCTCCAAAGCGGTCAACAACTCCGACCGTCCCGACTGGTTCACTGCGGCACCCAGCAAGGCGGTCAAGCATGCGATCATGTGCGCCGAGAAGGCGTTCCGGAGGTTCTTCGCCCACCAAGGCGGGTTCCCCCGGTACAAACGCAAGGGCATGAACCGTGACTCGTATTACATGATCGGGTCCATCCATGCCGAACGTCACCGCATCCGCCTGCCGAAACTCGGGTGGGTGCGTCTCAAGGAAAAAGGCTACGTACCCAACCGCGAACCGAAAAGCGCGACCGTGAGCATCGTGAACGGCCGCTACTATGTCAGCTGCCTGTACGACATGGACGAACCAGCGCCCGCGCCCGCGAGCGGGGAACCGTTGGGCATGGACGTGGGATTGAAGGAGCTTGCCGTTCTCTCGGATGGAACCATGTTCGGCAACATCAACAAGACCCGGCGCGTACGAAAACTGGAGCAACGCAAACGCCGCGTCGAACGAAGCATCGCACGCAGACGACGCGCAAACCAAGGAAAGGACAGCGAACATGGCTGGCATAACTACCGCAAGGCCATAGAACGAAAACGCCGTATCGAGCAACGGTTGACGAACATCAGAGCCGAACACATGCGGCAGGTGTGCAACGAGATAGCGAGGCGACAGCCAAGCTCGCTGACCATCGAACACCTGAACGTGAAAGGCATGATGAAGAACCGGTACCTCGCGCCCGCATTGCAAAAACAGGGATTGGCGACCCTCCTCGAACTGATCGGACACACCTGCCGCAAACACGGTATCGCATTGCGACAAGTATCCCGATGGTACCCCTCCAGCCAACTCTGTCACGACTGCGGATACAGGAACACACACCTGACATTGCGCATGCGCGCATGGAATTGCCCCGAATGCGGCGCACGCCACGACCGGGACGTCAACGCCGCATTGAACCTGCGCGACGCAACCGAATACCACACAATCGAATAACAGACAACACTACCGGTGGTTAGCCGGGAAGTAACGCCTATGGACTGTCATACAAACGCCAGTAGGAAACAGGTGAGACAAACTGCACCCGACAGCGGACAGGAAGAAATAGGAAATCCACCAAGAAAGGATTCATGCGACGTGAACGGACGACACATCCGAACACATCACATGTAACAGTGGTATGGAACACATGGGTATGCAACAGGTCATGGAATGGCTCAAGGCCCATTCGTCGCGCATCGTCTTCCTGATCATCGTCTGCGTGGCCGCATATGTGACGGCCCGCCTCGTCTCGCGCGCATTGCGCAAGGCGCTCGAGAAATCGCAGATACCCGACGCCTCGATCTTCGTCAACCTGGCGCGCGTGCTGATCTGGGTCATCGCCGTCACAATCGTGCTCAAACCGGTGTTCGGCGTCAACCCGATGACGCTGTTCACGGCGCTCGGCATCGGCGGTTTCGCCGTCTCGCTCGGCCTCAAGGATTCGATCGCCAACACTATCGGCGGGTTCCAGCTCATGTTCTCGCATGTGCTGCAGCCGGGCGACATGGTGCGCATATCGGGCATCACGGGCGAAGTGCAGGACGTCACGTGGCGGCAGACCGTGGTGCGCGAACGCGACGGCAACCTGATGATGATCCCGAACTCGGTGCTGAACACCACGCTGCTCGAAAAGCTCGACCCGCACAACGAGGCGAGCGTCACCATCCCCTTCACCGCCAAACCGAACGTGGACACGGTGCGCCTGACGAACGAACTGCTGTCGAAGATCGACGAGTCCGCGCACGGCCTGATGGATCCCGAATCCCCTCCGATCGTGCGTCTGACCGGGTTTTCGCCCGCCGGCGTGACCGGCAACATCATCGCCTACGCCAAACCGCACGCCTCGCAGGCGCAGCTCATCGACGCCGTGACGCGGTCGGTGAGCTCATCGGACCTGTTCACCGACCTCGTGGCGAGCGGCGACGCCAAGGCGCGCGATGTGCTCGCCACGCAAAACGATGCGGACGGCAGCGGCAAATAACCTCATGCGAACAGCATGAGCAGTGTGCCGAGCGTGCCGACGACGATGCAGGTGATGACGCCGGGATTGCCGAACGCGGCGCGGCGTGTGGCCCCACGTGGCAATTGCTCGGGCGCCAGGTAGAATTCGCGGCGCTTCCAGCGCACGATGAGCAGCACGAGGCCGGCCAAGGTGGCGGCGAGCAGCACGAACGCATAGGCAAAACCGCTCAGCAGCGCGCCCATCTGCGCGTTCGTGATCGTCTCGGCCGTGGGGTGCTCCTCCACCACCGCCATCATCCGGTTCATGAACCACGGGGCCACAATGCCGCCGTTGGCGTTGATGAGCATGTGCAGCCCCACCGTGTAGCGCAGTTTGCTCGTGCGCATGTAGACGTAGCCGAACAGCACGCCCAGTCCGAACGCGTAGAAGAACTGGAAGAGGTTCAGGTGGAACAGCGCGAAGAACAGTGCGGAGACCAGGATCGCCGGCAGTTCGCCGAAGCGGCGTAGGCGGCCGATGAGCTGTTTGCGGAACAGCCATTCCTCCACGATCGGCGCGAGCAGCACCGCTGCCACGATGTTGACGACCCAATCCGAGCCGCCGGTCATGTCGAGGATGCGGTTGCTCGCCTGACCGCCCGAGAGAAGGGCGGACAGCACGATGCCGATGATGTTGCCGGCATAGGTGATCGGCAGCGCGATCAGCAGGTACATGAGGAACCGTGAGGGTTTGAGCGTGAACCTGCGTGTAGGCAGCATCGGTTCGGTGCGCAGCACGATGAACCCGAGCGGCAGCGCGATGCAGTACAGCACGCCGCTCGAGATCACCACGCTCAGCCACATGGAGAGCTGTGGCGTGTGCAGCATGCCGGCCACGGCCCCCTGCAGCAGCAGCGTCAACAGCACCCACACCACGAGCATCAACGTGATGGCGGCGCCGGCGCGCGAATAGGCGCGCTTCGCCGCCGTGATGCGCGCCTGCCATGGCGATGGCGCCGGCGCCGGCCGCATGGCGGCCATCGGCGGCACGGACGGCCAATGCGTCGGCGGCCGTTGTGGCTGTTAGGGCTGGAATCGCTGTGGCTGCTGCGGGGGCATGGTCATGGGTCAGGGCTTTCGTCTAGCGAATCGTGAGACCGGCGAGCAGCGCCTCGGGCGTCTCGCGTGCGGCGAGCTCGGCGGCGCTGTGGTAGCCGGTCTTCACCTTGATGTCGTCGCACACCTCGTCATAGGGGTCGCAAGCGTAGGAGTTGCGGGTGGCGTCGATCTCGTCGAGCGCCACGCCCGCCACACTGACGCCGATCACCACGAACGCGATGATCATGACGATGGTCATGACGATTGACAGGCCGGAGATGATGATGCCCGCCAACGCGAGCTCCTTGCCTTTCTCGCCCGTCTTCTTGGTCTGGTTGTAGCCGATGATGCTCAGCACCAGGCCGACGATGCTGAAGATGAACGAGCAGACGAACCCGGCGATGGCCATGCCGTTCCAGCGGTCCTGCGGGTAGGCCGCCGGCTGCTGCGCATACGGCTGGCCGTAGGGCTGCTGGCCGTACGGCTGCTGCGGCGCCTGCCCGTAGCCCGGCTGGGTGTACTGCTGCTGGCCCGCGTACCCGTATTCCTGCGCGTACGGGTTCGGCTGTTGGGCCTGTGGCTGCTGCGGCGCGCCGTACTGGGGCTGCTCACCGCCGTATGGGTTGGTTGGCTGGGTCATCTGCTATGCCTCACTCCGTGTAATCCTTGTCGACGATCGTCTGGCCGTCCGCGAGTTTCATGGTCAGGTGCACCACCACATCATCGGTGCCGAGATCGCTGTTGAGATTGCCGGCGATCTCTTCCATCTGCGAGCCGAGCACCGACTCGGCCATGCTGCGCACCTGCTCCACCTGATCGTCCGTCAGCGATTCGTTGATCGTGGCGTCGAAGGTGAGCGTGTTGCCCTTGGCGCTGACCTTCATGTCCATGTTGTCGGGCATGCCTGCGGTGGTCTGCCGTTCGATCTGCTCCTTGAACGTGGGCATGCTCAGCAGGTCTTCGAGCGTCACGCCCTCCGGCAGCGTGTCCACGTCGTTGTCGAGGGCGTCCAGATCGTCATCCAGATCGTCGAGGTCGGTGTCGAGGTCGTCGATGTCCGGGTCGGTCGTGCTCGGCGAGGAGGACGAGGACGATGGGCTCTGCGACGCGGTGATCGCCGTCTGCACGGCGCTGTTGGCGGCGTTGACCATCGAGAACACGAGCAGGCCGTTGAGCACCATTACCACGACCGAGACGATGATGCCGGCGATGGCCATGCCCTTGCTCTTGCCGCCGTTCTTGTTGATCTGCACCATGCCGATGATGCTCAGGATCAGACCGACGATCGGCACCAGGAACGCGCACACGAAGCCCGCAATCACCAGACCGTTCCATTTGTCGTTGTTCTGCGGCGCGCCATACCCAACCATCGGTTCCTGCGGCGGGATCTGCGGCGGGATCTGTCCGCCGTAGGGCTGCTGGCCCTGCTGGCTGTAGTCGAAGGCCTGCGTGGGCTGCTCCTGCGCCGCATACTGGTTCGGCTGCATCTGCCCGTAGTCCGGCATGGCCTGCGTGGGTTCGGCCTGCGGCGCGCCATACGGCTGCTGCGCGGGCTGGCCGTAGGGCTGCTGCGCGGGCTGGCCGAACTGCTGCGTCTCGTCGGCCGGCTGGCTGGTGCCCGGCGTGTACGGATTGCCGTTGTACGGGTTCTCTGGGGTTGTCATCACTGCTCTCTTTCCTTGAGGTCCGCACAGCGACATGCGGCCGCGCGCGACGTGCCTCCCAGTGTACTGAAAGCCCCTTGCCGCGCCAGACGCCGTCCGCTGGTTGGGCAGTCAGCGGTGCAATGCGCCAAGAATCAGTGTGGTGATCAGGTCGGTGTACGCGATGCCGGTGGCGTCCCACGCCTTGGGGTACATCGAAATCGACGTGAACCCGGGCATTGTGTTGATCTCGTTGACGAGCACGTCGCCGCCCGGCGTCACAAAGGTGTCGACACGGCTCAGACCGGTGCCGTCAATCGCCAGGAACGCCTTCAACGCCGTCGCGCGCACGCGCTCGATCAGCTCGTCGGGAATATGCGCGGGCACTTCGGCGTGGCTCGCCTGCGCATCCATGTATTTGCTGTCGAAATCGTAGAACTGGTCGTCGTCCTGCGCGCGGCGGTCGAGCACGATCTCGCCCGGCAGACTGACGCGCGGCTCCTCCTCGCCGCGCGGGCGCAGCACCGCGCACTCGATCTCGCGTGCGTCGATGCCCTGCTCCACAATCACACGCCAGTCGTGCAGGCTCGCCTCATACACGGCGGCGGCGAGCTCCTCCGCGTCTCCCACGCGCTCCACCTTCGTCACGCCGAAGCTCGAGCCGGCGCGCGACGGCTTCACGAACAGCGGGTACTGCAACCCTGCCTCGTCCACCAGATCCAGAAAACGCTCGCCGTCGGCGGCGAAGCGGTCCGACGCGTCATACAGGCGCGTGTCGAGGGTCACGCCTGGCGCCACGGCGATGCCGGCGGCCGCGAGCAACGTCTTCGTATAATGCTTGTCCATCGCCGCGGCGCTCGCCAACACGCCGCACCCCACATACGGCACACCCATCATCTCGAACAGGCCCTGGATTGTGCCATCTTCGCCATACGGGCCGTGCAGCACCGGCAGCACCACGTCGATATGCCCCAGGGATTCGAGTGTGCCGTCGTCGTTACGCGCGTAAAAACCGTCACCGCCGTCGCCGATGCTCAGCACGACGCTGCGTGAGCCGGGTGTGCGCTCCACCTGCGGCAGGCCCTTGTCGAGCGCCCACTGGCGCGGGTCCTCACCGTCCACGATCCACTCGCCCTGCTTCGTGATGCCAATCAGCACCGGCTCGAAGCGGCTCGTATCGAGCGCGCGCAACACGCTCGCCACGGAGATGCATGAAATCGGGTGTTCGTCGGCCTTGCCGCCATACATGACGGCCACGCGCGTGAGTTGTGCCATGATTCAGTTCGTCCCTTCCGGCAAAAACAGGGTGCTCAATGGCTCCCAGCGTACCGCAAGGCTTGCCTTTCGCCGCGTGCGCAGTCCCCGCGCGCACGCGGCGAACGGCGTCACTCCACCGTCACGTCGGCGGGGAACATCTCGGCGATCATCTGCTTGAACGAGATGCCGTCATCGAGCAGCCGCGTCACCGCCTTGGCAAGCGGCGTGGGCACATGGTACCGTTCGCCGAGGGCCACCACGGCGCTCGCCGTGGCGACGCCTTCGGCCACGCCGTTGCTCGCCTTCGTGGCTTCCTCCACGCTCATGCCCTTGCCCAGGTTGTAGCCGAAGGTGTAGTTGCGCGACAGCGGCGATCCGCATGTGGCGATCAGGTCGCCCACGCCGGCCAGGCCGTAGAAGGTCTCGGGCAACGCGCCGGCGCCGGTACCGACGTCCTTGATCTCGGTCAGGCCGCGCGTCTCGATCATCGCGGCCGTGTTCTCGCCGAAGCCCGCGCCATGCGCCATGCCCACGGCGAGCGCCACCACGTTCTTGAGCGATCCGCACAGTTCCAAGCCGATCACGTCGACGGTGATGAAGGTCTTGAAGTAGTCGGTCGTGCACAGCTTGGCCACACGGCGCGCCACGTCGATGTCGGTGCAGCCGACCACGGCGGCGGCGGGTTCGCGCGCGGCGATCTGCTTGCTCAGGTTCGGGCCGGAGATGGCCACGAACCGGTCGGCGGGCAGGTCGAGCGCCTCGGTGACCACTTGGTCCATGCGCTTGCCGGTCTTCTGTTCAATGCCCTTCATCAGCGAGACGACCACGGCCTCGTCGGGGATCAGGCCGTTGAACTCCTCGAGCGCCTGGCGTGCGAACTGCGCGGCGATTGCCACCACGACCACGTCGGCGTGCGCCACGGCTTCGGCGCGGTCGCCGGTCGCGGTCATCGAGTCGGGCAGCTTTTCCACGCTCGGCAGGCGAACCGGATTGCGGTGCTCGGTCTGGATCGCCTTGACGATGTCCGGCTCGATCGCCCACATCATCACATCGTTGCCGGCGTCCGCAAGCACCTGACCGAATGCCGTGCCCCATGCGCCGGCGCCCAATACCGTAATATTCGCCATACTCTGCTCCTTTTATTCAGCCGTGCCGCCGCGCATACGGTGGGCGGCGATGCACTGGTTTCTATTGTTGGCCCTTTTGCGCAGGCTGCGCGTGATTATGCTCTTGGCTGGGCGTGCGCGAGCGCACGCGCATCCACCTGGTGCGGGTCGGCGAACGGCTCCGTCTCGGGCACCTCCTTCATGATCCGGTAGTCGAAGAAGCCCTTCGGCGGCTGCTCGCCGCGGATGTTGGCCATCACGTTCTTCATGCGCACGCGGATGCGGCGCGCCAGTTCGTTCGCGTATTCGACCGGCGGCTCCGCGCCCCAGTCATCCATGTCTTCGAGCAGGTCGCTGTAGTCAAGGCGCACGTCGTAGCACATGACGACGTTCTTGCGCGGCCACGGCCAGAAGTGGTTGATGCTCGCCGCCCCCCATGTGACGGCGCAGTACAGCGGGATCTGCCGGCCGAGCCGGCGCGAGGCCTCGAGCGCGATGAACCCCACTCCGTTCTTCATGCTCATCGGCCATTTCTTCGGGTCGCGCGTCACAGTGCCTTCGGGCCAGATCGTCAGAGGGCGGCCGCCGGTCAGGATCGAGATCGACTCCTCTTCAATCTGGCGCGCCTTGCCGCTGCGCCGCGGAACCGGCTGCATGCCCACGGCGCGGAACCATTTACCTATGATCGGCCATGTGCCCATCTCGGCCTTGGCCATGTAGCGCGGGCGGCGGCCCATTTCGAACATCGCGATCATCGGCACGAACACGTCGAACTGCGTCACATGGGTGGCGGCGGTGATGTACGGGCCGTCCACCGGCACGTTCTCCAGTCCCCATGCGCGCAGCCGGCAGCTGGCGCGCAGCACCTTGGCGCAGCCCTCCATCAGGCGCCCGGTGAGCTTGGGGTTCTGCTCGTTGATCTCCTGCTCGTTCGGCTCGATGCGCCCGGTCGGGTACGGGCGGGTCGGGTCCACGAGGTCGTATTGCGCCGCGAGCCTGGCGACCTGCGCGTCACTGAGCGGTCTGACCGCGGAGCGCGGCGACGGTTTTCCTTTGGATGCCATGCGGCCCATTGTGCCGCACCGCCGGTACATGCCCGGGCGGCGCGGCACAATGGGCCGCATGGAAATCAGGGAGGCGGCGAATCAGTCGATCTGCGCGCCGAGCGCGGTGAGCTTGCCACGGAAATCGGCGTAGCCACGGTCGATCAGGCTGATGCCGCGCACGTCGGACGGGCCGTTCGCCGCCAGCGCGGCGATCAGGTGGCTGAAGCCGCCACGCAGGTCCGGCACGTCGATGTCGCGGCCTTCAAGCGGCGTGGGCCCGAAGATCACCGCCGAATGCTTGTAGTTGCGCTGCTGGAAGCGGCACGGCAGCGAACCGAGGCACTCGCGGTACAGCTGGATCGTGGCGCCCATCTGCGTGAGTGGCTTGGTGAAGCCGAAGCGGTTCTCGTAGACCGTCTCGTGCACAATGCTCAGGCCGTTCGCCTGCGTGAGCGCCACGACAAGCGGCTGCTGCCAGTCGGTCATGAAGCCGGGGTGCACGTCGGTCTCGATCGCCACTGGCTTGAGGTCGCCGCCCGGATGCCAGAAGCGTATGCCCTTGTCGGTGATGTCGAACTCGCCGCCAATCTTGCGGAACACGTTGAGGAACGTCATCATCTCAGGCTGCGTGGCGCCCTTCACGAACACATCGCCATGCGTGGCGAGCGCTGCCGAGGCCCAGCTCGCCGCCTCGATGCGGTCGGTGAGCGCGGTGTGCGTGTAGCCCTTGAGCTCCTTGACGCCTTCGATGCGGAACGTGCGGTCCACGTCCACCGAGATGATCGCGCCCATCTTCTGCAGCACGGCCACCAGGTCCATGATCTCGGGTTCGGTGGCGGCGCCGGAAAGCTCGGTCTTGCCGTCGGCGAGCACGGCCGCGAGCAGCGTCTGCTCGGTGGCGCCGACAGACGGGTACGGCAGATGGATCTTCGCGCCGTGCAGGCCGTTCGGGGCGGTGATGTGGATGCCGTCCTTATGCTCCTTGTCCACGTCCGCGCCGAGCTTGCGTAGCGTCTCCAAGTGGAAGTCGATCGGGCGTCCGCCGATGTTGCAGCCGCCGAGCGCGGGGATGAACGCCTCGCCCAAGCGGTGCAGCAGCGGTCCGGAGAACAGGATCGGGATACGGCTCGAGCCGGAGAGCGTGTCCACGTCGGCCACGTCGGCGAGCTGCACGTTCTTCGCGTCGATCGTCACAATGCCGTCGTCTCCGTTCACGTCCACGTCCACGCCGTGCAGGCGCAGCAGGTCGGAGACCACATGCACGTCGCGGATCTCGGGCACGTTCTTCAGCACCGACGTGCCGGGCGCCAGCAGCGCCGCCACCATGGCCTTGCTCACGAAGTTCTTGGCGCCGCGCACCTTGATGGTGCCGTTGAGCGGCTTGCCACCCACAACATGCAGCACGTCATCTGTTGTTTCGACCACGTCTATCCTCTTTCGCCAGTGGTGCACACAATGCGCGGCGCCGGCGCATGGTCCGGTGCCGCGTGTGGGCCGAGTCTGATTGTCTGGTTATCTCTACAGTCGGGCGCGCGGTTTTATTTCCGCGCCGCGCCGCGCCGGCAGTCCGTCCGGCGGCGATGTCAGGCAACCAGTTTGCCATAAGGCATGTAATATGCGTGGCGCGTGTGAGGTGCCGGCACGCGCCACGGCCGGGCGTCAGGCGCCCTGCTCCGCCACGGCTTTCGCGGCCACCGCGCCCACGTAGTAGACGGGCTGGTCGAAGTTCGGTTGGAACAGGAAGTCCACGTTCGCCAACATGTCGATCGTGAACCCGGCTTGGATGGCCACGCTCACCGTGTTCGCCGCGCCCGAGATGTCCGCGGTCGAGCAGAATTGGGCGCCCTTGACGAGCCGTGTCTGCGGGTCCCAGCTCAGGATCGACGTGACCGGCGCGGTGGAGAGCATGAACGCCGGGCGGTAATCCTCCACGAGTTCGGTCGAGCGCACGTCCATGCCGCGGCGGTCGGCGCTCGCCTGCGTCAGGCCGCTCGCCGCGAGCGACAGGTCGTAGAGCTGCACGGCGCTCGTGGCCTGCGTGCCCATGTATGTGCGCGTCGGTGTGTCGATGTTCAGGCCGATCAGCGTGCCCTGGCGCACGGCGTTCGTGGCGAGCGGGATGTAGTCGAGCTCGCCCGTGGGGTTGTAGCGCACGGTGGCGCTGTCGCCAGCGGCGTACACGTACGGCACCGAAGTCTGCATGTACTCGTTCGTGATGATCGCGCCGTTGGCGAGCGTGTCCACCTGGCCGCGCACCAGGTCGGTGTTCGGCAGGAACCCGACGGCGAGCACGGCGAACTGCGCGGTGTAGGCGCCTCCGGTCGTGGTCACGGTCACCGCGCCGTCGGCGTTGTCGGTGAACGCGGTCACCTTCTCGCCGAGCGCGAGCGTCACACCGTGCTTGCGGTAGCGCTCCTCCACCTGGTCGGTGATGAGCTTGTCGAAATTGTTGGCGAGCACGCGGTTGGCGGCGTCGATCAGTGTCGTCTCCACGCCGATCGTGCTGAACTGTTCGGCCAGTTCGGCGCCGATGTAGCCGGCGCCGATCACCACGACCGATTTCGCGTCGTGCGCGCGCTCCTTGATCTGCACCGCGTTGTCCCAGTTCTTGCACAGCTGCACGCGGTCGGATTCGATGCCGGGGATAGACGGCACCACCGGGCGCGAACCGGTGGTGACCACGAGCTTGTCGAACTGCAGCGTCTGCGAGTCGCCGGTCTCCAGACTGCGAAACTCAAGCGTCTTGCCGGCCACGTCGATGTCGGTCACGTCGGTGCGCATGTGCATCGTGGCGCCGAGCTTCTCGAGTTCGGCGGGCGAGGAATAGAACATCTTGCGCGGGTCGGACACATGGTCGCCCACCCACAACGCGATGCCGCACGAAAGGAACGAAAGCGTGTCGCCGCGCTCGAATACGTGCACGCTCCAATCGGGGTGCTCGCGCAGGATCGAGGTGGCGGCGAATGTGCCGGCATGGGTGCAGCCGACGATGGCGACGGTGGTCATGGCAACTCCTTACAAGTGCTGTGCCCGTCCGCGGGGTGCGGACGGGCACCAAGCGGGCGTGCTCTCGACGCACGCCCGTGTACTAGTTGCGATGATAGGCTTCCGAACCGCGCCGCGGCGGCTGTTCGCGCTTCGCCTAGAATTAGTCGCCGCCCAGGTCGAAGGCGGCCTGCTCGTCTTCCCGGGAGTAGGTGCGGAAGGCCATCAGGGTCTGGGTGCCGACCACGCCGTCCACCTTGGCGATCCCCTCGGGGATCACACTCGTCAGGTCCTCGAAGTGGTCGGTGGACACCACGGCCACCAGATCCACGTCGCCCGCAACCGAATAGACGTCCTGCACGCCGTCGAGTTCGACGATGCATTTCGCCGCCTCGCTCACCATGTCGCTTTCCGTGGTGATGAGCACAATCGCATCAGCCATGCTGCCTCCTTGTTCGTTACTGGTGGTGCCTCCCATGCTACGACGTGGATTCAGCGTTCGGCAATCGGGCCGGGCCAGTCGGCCGCCTCGGGTTCACGGGCGGAGACCACGGCGGCCTCGGGTTCGCGCAGCACCGGGATCGTCTTCGGCTTGAACGGGAAGCGCTCGGCGCGCATCTTCTCATAGGCCGCGATGTCGTCTTCGTGCTGCAGTGTCAGGTCGATGTCGTCGTAGCCGTTCATGAGGCGCCAACGCACGTAGTCGTTCACTTCGAACGGCAGCACCACGTCGCCGCACGTCACGGTGCGGTCCTCGAGGTTCACCGTCATCTGGCGGCCCGGCTCCTCTTCGAGTAGCTTCCACAGCAGCTCCACGGACTCCTGCGGCATGATCGCGGCGAGCACGCCGTTCTTGGCGGTGTTGCCGTAGAAGATGTCCGCGAAGCGCGGCGCGATCACCACGCGGAAGCCGTAGTCGTGCAGCGCCCACACCGCGTGTTCGCGCGACGAGCCGATGCCGAAGTCGGGGCCGGCCACCAGGATCTTGCCATCCGCGTATTCCGGCTTGTTGAGCACGAAGTCCGAATTGCGGCGCCACGCATAGAACAGCGCGTCGTCGAAGCCGGTGCGCGTCACGCGCTTGAGGAACACGGCGGGGATGATCTGGTCGGTGTCTACGTTCGAGCGGCGCAGCGGCACGCCCGTACCGGTGAGAGTGGTGAGTTTTTCCATCGTTGAATCAACATCCTCTGTTCAAAAATCGGTCTGGATAAGCCGGGGCCATGCTCACAGGTCGGCCGGTGTGGAGATCGTACCCCGGATCGCCGTGGCCGCGGCCACGGCCGGCGACGCAAGGTGCGTGCGCGAGCCTTTGCCTTGGCGGCCTTCGAAATTGCGGTTCGACGTGGAGATGGAGCGCTCGCCCACCACGAGTTTGTCCGGGTTCATACCCAGGCACATGGAGCAGCCGGCGTTGCGCCATTCCGCGCCGAACTCGGTGAAGATGCGGTCGAGGCCCTCTTCTTCCGCCTGCAGGCGGATGCGTGACGACGCCGGCACCACGAGCACACGGTGGATAGAATCCGCCTTCTTGCGGCCCTTCATGATCTCGGCGGCGATGCGCAGATCCTCGATGCGGCCATTGGTGCACGATCCGATGAACACCGTGTCCACGGGGATGTCGCGGATCGGCGTGCCCGGCTCGAGTCCCATGTAGGCGAGCGCGCGCTCCGCGGCGGCGCGCTCGGTCGCGTCGGCGAAGTCCTCTGGCGCGGGGATGCTCGCGGAGATCGGCAGGCCCTGACCGGGGTTGGTGCCCCACGTGACAAAGGGCTCCAGATCCTCGGCGTGCAGCGTCACCTCGGCGTCGAACACGGCGTCGTCGTCGGTCTTGAGCGTCTTCCAGTATTCGACCGCCTGGTCCCACAATTCGCCCTGCGGAGCGTGCGGGCGCCCCTTGAGGTATGCGAAGGTCGTCTCGTCGGGGGCGATCATGCCGGCGCGCGCGCCCGCTTCGATGCTCATGTTGCAGATCGTCATGCGCGCGTCCATCGAAAGGTTCTCGATGGCCTTGCCGCGGTACTCGAGCACGTAGCCTTGGCCGCCGCCGGTGCCGATCTTCGCGATGATCGCCAGGATAATGTCTTTGGCGCTCACGTCTTCGGGCAGGTCGCCTTCGATGTTGATGGCCATGGTCTTGAACGGCTTGAGGCTCAGCGTCTGCGTGGCCATCACATGTTCCACTTCGGAGGTGCCGATGCCGAACGCGAGCGCGCCGAACGCGCCATGGGTCGAGGTGTGTGAGTCGCCGCACACGATCGTCATGCCGGGCTGTGTGAGTCCGAGCATCGGCGCGAAGGCGTGCACGATGCCCTGGTCCGCGTCGCCGAGCGGGTGCAGGCGCACGCCGAACTCACGGCAGTTCTTTTCGAGCGTGCTCAGCTGGGTGGCGCTTGTCTCGTCCGGGTTCGGCCTGTCGATATCGACTGTGGGCGTGTTGTGATCTTCGGTGGCGATGAGCTGGTCCACGTGGCGCGGGGTGCGGCCGGCGAGTCGCAGGCCTTCGAACGCCTGCGGGCTCGTCACCTCGTGCATGAGCATCAGGTCGATGTACAGCAGATCCGGAGCACCGTCGTCACCCTTACGGACCAAATGATCAGCCCAGACTTTCTCGGCCAACGTCATTCCCATAGGTGGATCCTCCTCAGAGTATTCAAAGGCGCAGGAGCGTGTGTGGCGATGCCGTTGCCCGGCCCTGCGTTGTTCACGTCCATATAGCGTATGGGTTGATTAGTCAAGACTTCCGCAATATGCCGGTATGTGAGATGTAGAAGTTTGATGGAGAAAAGTCGCACTGCGCAACCGTTGGAATGACAACGATTTCAACGGTGTAGCGGCACGGTTCCGACACCTAGGACACGAGTTTTAGACGCCTCGCTTTTGCATTTCAGAATGTGAGATGGCATAATTCAACCATGACTTCAAATACGCTTTCCGCAGAATCCAAACAGCGCATCGACGCTGAGTCCACCGCTGCTTCCCCAGCGGAAGCGGCACAACCGGCCGACAACGAGATCCACTCCGGCGTGGGGGTGCTCGACAAGACGGTCAAGATCCTCGACGCGCTCGAGTCCGGCCCCGCCACGCTCGGCCAGCTCGTGACCGCCACGAAGCTCGCACGCCCCACCGCGCACCGTCTGGCGATCGCACTCGAACGCCACCGCTTTGTGCTGCGCGACCAGCACGGACGCTTCGTGCTCGGCTCGCGCTTCGCCGAGCTCGCGGCCGCCGCAGGCGAAGACCGCCTGCTCGCCGCCGCCGGCCCGATCCTGCAGACCCTGCTCGACCGCACGGGCGAATCCGCGCAGATCTACCGCCGCCAAGGCGAACAGCGCGTGTGCATCGCCGCCGTGGAGCGCGCGAGCGGGCTGCGCGACTCGATTCCCGTGGGCGCCATGCTCTCGATGGAGGCCGGTTCCGCCGCGCAGATCCTGCTCGCATGGGAGGATTCCGACCGCCTGCACCAGGGCCTGCGCCACGCGCGCTTCTCGTCCGCGAAGCTTGCCGCCGTGCGCAAGCGCGGCTGGGCCGAGTCGATCAATGAACGCGATGAGGGCGTGTGCTCGATCTCCGCGCCGATTCGCAACGCCTCCGGCCAGGTGATCGCCGCGATCTCGATCTCGGGCCCGAGCGGGCGCATGGGCTCGAACCCCGGCCATCGCTACGCACCGCTCGTCATGGGCGCCGGCAAGTACCTGACCGACGCCCTGATCAAGGCCAGCGCCAGCCGCTGACCCGCATGCGTAGCGTGTGCGCACCACGTACCAACCGTGTGCGCACTGCGTATCTTTCAAGGCACTACCCATATTTGCTACGGGTAGTGCCTTTTGTGCTACGGGTAGTGTTCCACGGCAGCACCCCCATTCAAAAATGGCCATATTCCGCCATTTCTACTCGGAATATGGCAGGAAAAGCACTACCCGTAGCCAAGAAGGCACTACCCGTAACGGCTACTTGCCACAGACGGCCGGCGGCTACTTGCCGAGGATGGTTTTGGCGGCGGCATGCACGAAGCGGCTGAAGGCGTTGGGCTTGTGCAGCAGGTGCACGCCTTCGCTTTGCGACTTCGACGCCGCCGTCATGCCATACACATACGCCTTCTTCGCGCTCGGCTTGCCCACGAGCCGCCCGAACTCGAGCAGCTGCGTGCGCGGGTTGTAGGGGTGCCGGATGTCGAATTCGAACAGGCGCGCCGCGCGCCGCTCGGGGATCGGCCCATACGACCCGAATCCACATGTGGGGCTGGCCACCATCGCCAGCCCACCTGACTGCCCCACAAATGCGTTGCGGTGGTCATGCCCGGTGGCGATCGCGCAGTAGGCGCCGGTACCGGTGAGGATCGCGAATTCGCCGCTGTCGTCGTCCGGGCTGCTCACGCCTTCGCCCAAGTACCCGCCGGGTTCGATCGCGCGCTCGTCGAGCACATAGTACTGCCCCGAAAACATGCGGTAGCCTTCCACCGCATGCGCCGCGGTAGACGCGACCGGCTTGAGCAGACGGTAATACTGCGGCAGCGCCGTGTGCTGGAACACCATCGACCGCACGCCCTGCTCCAACTGCGCCGGCACCTGCCGCAAAAAGCGCAGCGCGCGCGGGCTCGGCGCGCCATACCCGCCTGTTGGCGCGTAATCGCCCGAATCCACGAGCACGATGCCGAGCACCGTTTCTCCGCGCTCGTTCGCGACCGGCAGCGCGAACGTGCCCGGCTCGCACGCGAACACCGTCTCGCGCGGCAATGCGGCCACGCGCTCCGGCACGCACACGGCGCCGTCCGCCGGCGGAGCGGGCGGGTTGACGCAGCCGTCGAACTCGCGGTAGAGCTCGTCGAGCTGCGCATTGCTCAGCCCGCATTGAAAATCATGGTTGCCGTACGTGACCGCCCACGGCACACCCGCGTCGATGAGTGGCTGCACGCACTGCCCGATCGACGCGCGCACCAGCTGCCGTGTGTGCGAGAGCGCGAGTTCGCGCCGCTGGGTGAGCGCCGGCGTCTTCCAGTGGCGCTTGCAATACGTCTCCGCATAGGCGGGGTCATACCCGGCGATCTGATTGCCCGAGAAGACCACGAGGTCGGGCCGCGAGGTCTCGACCGCCGCGGTGATCAGGCGGATCGTGTCTTTTGAGACGCGTGGGCCATCCTGCACATCAGCCAACTGCAGCACACGGAATTTCCCCGAACGATGGAACTGCAGGCGCCCCAGACGCGCCGACACAGACAACGACCGCGGCTGCTCCCCGCGGTCGACCGCATTGCTCTGTTCTCGCTCACTCATAGTTCCCACAGTAATGCACGCATCCGTGCAGTGCACAATCTCCGCGGAAAACAAAAACCCCCGCCGTAGCGAGGGCTCTTTGGCTGGGATGCCTGGACTCGAACCAAGAATGGCTGAACCAGAATCAGCTGTGTTGCCAATTACACCACATCCCAATTAGCAGGTCCATCACCGAAGATGATGAACTTCGTACCCCCAACCGGATTTGAACCGGTGTTGGCGCCGTGAGAGGGCGTAGTCCTAGACCGCTAGACGATGGGGGCATCATCTGTTGCTCCGTGAAGCAACAGATAGAAAATATACACATAAGCGCCTATCAGCGCAAATCACGGCGTGTCGGGCTTCATTCCGCGCTTCAGGCGGCCTGAATCTCAGCCAGATGCTCGCGCAGGTTGCGCAGGCGGGCCATCGAAACCGGCTTGCCGACGATCTCCATCGACTCGAAGAGCGGCGGCGAGACGCGGCGGCCGGACATCGCCACACGCACCGGCCCGAACGCCACGCGCGGCTTGTAGCCGGCGTCTTCGATCAGCGCCTTGTTGAGCGTCTCGTGCAGATTGTCGGTCGTCCAGTCCGCTTCCGGCACCACGTCGAGCGCGGCGATCGCGGCGTCGAGCACCTCGCCCGCCGTGGCCTTGAGCTGCTTCTTCGCGTCGGCCTCCGGCGCGATGTACTCGCTTGTCGACAGCAGCGAGCCGGCCATGCCGGCCACCTCGCCGAGCAGGCGCACGCGCGGCTGCACGAGCGGCGCGGCGGCGGTGAGCACGCTGCGCTCGCGGTCGGTGAGCTCATCCCAGGACTCAGCGGAGACGACGCCGTCACGGAACAGGTACGGCACCGAGCGGTTCAGGAAGTCCTGCGGTTCGAGCATGCGGATGTGCTCCGCGTTGATCGAGACCGCCTTGTCGATGTCGAAGCGAGCCGGGTTGGCCTTCACGTCGCGCACGTCGAACGCCTTGACCATCTCGTCCATCGAGAAGATGTCGTTGTCGGGCGCGATAGACCATCCCAGCAGCGCCAGGTAGTTGAGCAGGCCCTCCTTGATGAAGCCATGGTCGCGGTGCAGGAACAGGTTCGACTCCGGGTCGCGCTTGGAGAGCTTCTTGTTGCCCTGGCCCATCACGTACGGCATGTGGCCGAACAGCGGCATCTGCTTGGCCACGCCCAGTTCCATGAGGTAGCGGTAGAGCACGATCTGGCGCGGGGTGGAGCTCAGCAGGTCCTCGCCGCGCAGCACCACGTTGATGTCCATGAGCGCGTCATCGACCGGGTTCGTGAGCGTGTAGAGCGGATCGCCGTTCGGGCGCACGATCACATAGTCCGGCACGGAACCGGCCTTGAACGTGATCTCACCGCGGATCAGGTCGTCGAACGTGATGTCTTCGCTGGGCATCTTGATGCGCAGCGCGGGCTGGCGGCCTTCGGCACGGAACGCGGCCTTCTGCTCCTCGGTCAGGTTGCGGTCGTAGCCGTCGTAACCGAACGCCTTGGGGCGGCCGGCGGCCACATTGCGTGCCTCGATCTCTTCGGGCGTGGAGAACGACTCGTACGCATAGCCAGCGTCGAGCAGCTGCTGCGCCACCTTCTGGTAGATCGGACCACGCTCGGACTGGCGGTATGGGCCATGCGGGCCGCCCACCTCAATGCCTTCGTCCCAGTCAAGGCCAAGCCACTTGAGCGCCTCGATGATCTGGTTGAAGCTCTCTTCGGAGTCGCGCTGCGCATCGGTGTCTTCGATGCGGAACACGAACGTGCCGCCGGTGTGGCGCGCCTCGGCCCAGTTGAACAGGGCCGTGCGCACCATGCCCACGTGCGGAATGCCCGTGGGCGAGGGGCAGAACCGCACGCGCACGTCGTCCGGTAGCTCCGGCTTCACATGCTCGCGCTCCTTCATGTCTTCCACGGAATCTTCGGGTTGGATGATTTTTGCAGCATCGGTGTCAGTCATGCTGTCCATTGTGGCGCGCGAACCGGACGTGCGCGCGGGTGCGGCCGCCGCGCGCACGTCCGGTCATGCGCACGCGTCACGCGCTGATCTCGGTGAGCACGGGCGTCTCGGTGCTCGTCTTGATCTGCTTGAAGCCGAGCAGTGCGATCGCGAGCGAGACGAGCGCGAGCGCGGTGACGACCATGAAGCCGCCGTGCGAGCCGTTGCGGTCGATGAACACGCCGGCGATCGCGGAGCCCGCGGACCCGCCGATCGCGTTCATCGCGCCCATCCACGCCATGCCTTCGGTGAAGCGCGTCTGCGGCACGAGGTGCAGCATGAGCTGGTTGCCGTTGATCCACGTGGGCGACTGGCAGACGCCGATGATCAGGTAGATCACCATGATCACCCACAGGTGTTTGGCGAACAGGAACGAGCCGATGCCCAGATTCACCACGGCCAGGCACACGTAGAAGCGCTTCCACAGCGGGATCGTCCAGTTCTTCGCGCCATACAGCAGCGCGCCGGCGAGCGAGCTCACCGAGAAGCACGCGAACACGAAGCCGGTGTACTGTTTCATGTTCGCTTCGGTGGCGAACGCGACGATCGAGATGCCCGCGGCCGACTGGAATGCGCCCAGGCCGAACCACGTGACGCACACGGCGATCAGGCCCGGGCCCCAGATCGAGTCCTTCTTGCCGCTCATCGCGCGGTCATACGCCTCGCGTGCCGCCTGCTGCACGGCCGCATCATCGAGCCCTTCGGACTTGGCGCGCACGCGCGCGTCGTCCGCGGCGCTCTGCGCGCGCATCAGTCGCGCCTGCTCGTCTTCGCGCGCACGGAACTCCTTGCGCGTCAGACCGGCTTCGCGCGCAAGCTGCGTCTGGCTCGGCGGGCATGTGGTGAACTCGGTGAGGAACATCAGCGCGCCGATGAGCACGCACAGGCCCGTCACGGAGAACGAGAGCACGCCGGAGATGACGGCGAGCGTGGAGGCGAGCGGATTGCCCACGACCCACATCGCCTCGTCGAACACGCCCGAAAGCGACAGCGCGCGGTTGACGCCTTGGCGGTCGTTGCCCATCAGGTACGTCCAGCGCGCGCGGCTCATCGCGCCCCACGGCGGCACGGCGGCCAGAAACGGCACAATGCAGTACAGCACCACTGGGTTGGCATGCGCGAGCACGCACGAGACGAACGACGTGGCGGCCACCATCCACACGACGATCGTCGGGATGGAGACGGCGCGCTGCCCGAAGCGGTCAACGAGCGTGCCCAGCACGGGGCTCAGCACGGCGCCGGCGATCGCCTGCACGGCGGTCAGCGCGCCGGCGAGCGCGTAATTGCCGTAGTATTGCTGCGTCATGATCGTCATCGTCATGCCGACCATCGGGAACGGCATGCACGCGATGACCGATCCGACGGCAAAACGCGCGGTGTGTGGAATACGGAGAAGTTCGGCGTACCCGCCGAAGATGCGATGGACGACGTCGTGGACGCCGTTGGTGTGATTGGAGGCCATGGTGTGCCGCTCCTTTCTGCTCACGGTGTGTCCCGCGTGCGGTCGTCGCGCCGTTTTGCGTCACGGCTTGATTCCTTCCGCCCGCTGCCGGGTTGGGGTGGGATGTTCGTCGATGGACTTGTTGTGGTCGGGGTCGCCGCGCCGGCCTGTGCCGCCGCTGGCCCCTCGCCGTCTTCGCGGTCCGTTGCGCGCACGGACGCTGCCATACGTGCCGCGCGCCGCCACCACTGCGAAGCCGTGCCCGTGCACATGGCCGGTTCGGCGTGCGCCTATGCGCCTGTTCGCCTATGTCGATGTGTGTGCCGGACACGGCCACATTAGTCGCACCCACCGGCGCGACACGCGGTGAAAACGGACTGCTGCGTGATTTTCGAAAAATATCTCGAATGACTGAACCGCCCACAGGAACGGCGCCTATGCACTATGCGGCGTGACGGCCTTTCGCCCCTCGGCCGGATGCGACCACGGCGAGGCACATGCCGGCCGCCACAACGGCGATGCCGAGCGCCATGAGATGCATGCCGCGCCCACCTGCGGAGGGCAGTGTGACCGTGGCCTTGTGGTTCCCAACGACATGCAATCCCGACGGTGTCGTATGGAAATCGGGGTCGTCGGCGTTTTCCCACTGCATCGTGCCGTCGGGGTTGATGGTGAAGGTGTACGAGCCATTCCCCTGGCGATAGTCCTGAGGCGCCTTCGTTTCCGTCAGCGTATAGGTTCCGGCGGGAAGCCCCACCACCGTGATGTATCCCGAGGCGGGATCGCGATCTGTCTTCTGGGCTTGCCCCTCAGCGGTGTCGTCATCCTTCACCGTCCACACCTGCTCCGCGCACTGATCCTCGTCCGATTGCGGAACAGGCTCGCTGAGGCATTGACGGGTGATCTTCCATTCGGATCCCGGCAGGAATGCGCCTCCCTGCACTGCAACGGATCCATTCTCTTGGGCCGTCACTTTTGCAGCGTCCACCTTGCCCCAGGAGACTTGGATGGGCTTATCATACACATCGAAACCGGAGTAGGTGGCGGCCAGTTCGTACTTCGACACATAGTCCTGCAGGGACTGCAGCGCATTCTTGTCCTCGTCGGTGTTCGAGGCGCTGGCGATATAGAAATAATGTGGTGTGGCATCCAGAAGATACCCAGCCGGGGCCTTCGACTCCCACGCCACGTACAGCGTGTTGACATTCAGCCCAGCGCCTGACGCGCCACTTTCCCCGGGCTTGAACGCAATCTTGCCATTGGAATCTGTGGTGTACGTCGCGATAGGTGTTTCACAAGGTTTATCTAGCGGCCGGACATTGGTGTCCCCTGTAGGCACCTTGCAGACACTGAACTCTGCGCCTTGCAGCACTGCCGCCACATTGGTGCTATCTCGTTTGGTCAGTACCGTGGCGCCTGTAGCGCCAGCATCGGCATTCGGTTTGACGATTCGAACGAAACCCTCATGGGTGAACGCACTTTCGGTGCTGCCCTTCAGTCTGACCGTATTGCTGATCGGACGCTGGACTCCGGGAACGCCAGTCACCTGCACGTTGTAATGCAATTGCAGTGTGACATCGTTGAGTGTCAGATGATTCGGATCATCCGCCCAATAAGGATTGTCGCCTTGAGCGTCTCCCCGTAGAGCGACCGTCACCGTTGCGTTGCCATTGTCGTTCCTGCCGAATTGCAAGGTCCAATACTCTTTGTCCACCGTCTGCGAATTATTCATGGTCAGCGAGAACGAATCGCGCACATATTCCGCGTTAGGGGAACCCAACTGGTCTTCAAGGGTCAGGGACTCGCTTGCGGTGAAGGGGCGCAGACGCTTCTCCGCCATCGTCTTGGTATCGACTTCGACGGTGTACTTCATCAGGTTGTTGCCTGCGTCATACCCGCGCTTGCTCGGTTTCACGACATCGCCCTTCGCGAGGGTGGTGGTGCCGGAAGCCGACCGGCTGCCCAATTCGCCGAAATCGAACTCGATGCGGTTGGTCACCTGTTCCGCGCTGTTTTCTGGGAGGTTGGCGTCCGCTTTCGTGATATAGGTGTCGAATTCGAGCACGATGATCGAGTTCCCCTGCACGGGGATTGTCGATTCCTTAGTGTTGATTTCCGGCAGGTCCATGTTCTCATTCTTGGGGTCGCCCGCGTATTCCCAATTGGATAATGTTTCATCATTGGGGATGGAGAAGCTGATCGTACCGCTGTTCGACGTATCGTATGTAGCGCATATTGCAGGACCGCCTGAATTAGTTGTGCAGCTCGACTCCTGCGCAATTTTGAACGCATGCCATTGTTCGCCCGCCTCGTAGTTGTTGGTGTAGGGGTTCTTCGTGGTCGGCCACGCTTCAACCGTGCTGCCATCCACGGTCACCGGCTTCTTCGGAGGCATCGACACGAACCAGCCGAATACAGGCTTGCTCGTATTCAAATGCCATTTGTCTGAAGGCAGCGTATCCGTGACGATGATGGTATTGACTCCCGATAGATCCTGAATGCCGCTCATGCCCGGCACTTCGACCTTGTAGGGGCCGTTTTCATTCCAAACCTGGTTTCCGTTGGCATCCGTCAGCCAATCACAAATCCACCATGATTTCACACCGTTGGACCAGACACGCCAATGCGCTGTCCAACCATCAACATTCTTGTTGGGATCGCTGGGATCCGGCACCATACCTAATTCGGCCTCATCGTGCCAACTGGCCTCACCATCATGGTTGGCATGCACCATTTTGCCCGCCGCATTACCTTGTCTGAACATGATATCCGTTTGGGGGACTTCGTATCTCGGATTCCCATTCACCTTGTACCTGAATTTGGCGTAGTTGTGGTACCGGTCAGGAGCACCGTCGCATAACGTGTTGTAGGTGATGCGCAGCGGCTTATTGAACGCTCTTTCAGAGTTCTCGAACACAATGCGGAAAGCCGGCGCTCCGTCGTGGTTGTCGTATGAATCCGCGGAATTGCGATCGCTCTCATGGTACCAGCCCTTGGGGTACTCCGTTCCCATGGGCAGTGGGCGAGCGGCCGGCTTGCCATTTTCGGCGGTGAGGCCCGCATAGCAGGTATCCGCACGCTCAGGGTCCGTCTCCTTCTCGCACCCTTCACTGGGGTTGTTCCTATCCGCCTCGACCACGGTGTATTTATCCGTGATCGGCGTCCACTTCCCCGGCTCTGTCTCCTCCTCCAGTTTCAGATCGAGGTAATCCCGGCTGTACCACATGTGCAGCGTATTGCCATCCGAATTGCCGTGAACCCAGTCCTCGTACAGGAACAAATCGGTGATCGTCGGCCCACCTTTGGGCGGGGTGAAATCGATCTGCCACGGCACCTTATAGACACCGGAACCGGGTGCGGCCTCCTCAAACACATACCCGTCCTGTTGTGCGGGGGAGCTCTTCGTCAACAGTGTCTCATTGAACCCCGGGTCAACGGGCTGATCCGTCTTCACGCTCGCATCTTTGCCCGGCCCCGGGGCCGGAGTGCAATCGTTATTCTTGCACTGGATTTCGCCGGTGTTCTTCCACTCGGAAACCTCTGTGTTTGCATCCACTTGCGTGGAATACTTTATGACACATATCTGCTTGCCTGCATCATCAGGGAATGCATACGTGAAACTCGTATCAGTCTCCGTCTTGCTAACACCCAGAGCTGACCATAGTTTGAGCAGTGGATTACCCTGATTCGGCCAGTCATCGAAGCAGTCGATGCTCGCGCCTTTCCCTGTATAGTGATGCCCCGGTTGCAAGGTGTCGACGAACTTGTAGTTGTCCAGATTGAATTTGTCATTGGCCGTGTTGATCTGCACCGTCCAGTTGATGGTCGTATGCTCATTGTCGGCCCACCTGCCTTCTTTATGCCCCACCCAGTTGTAATGTGCCTGGGGAACATCCGGCGTGACAGTGCTGGTCTCTTCCTCATGATCCTTCCACTGCCATTTTGCGGTGTTGCCGGCATTGACGTACTGGTGGCCGCTGTCGTTTGGCGTCGCCTTATTGTTGATTTGCGTGGTATAGGTGATGACGTATTCGCCCGTGGGCAAGTATGGAGTCTCGTCCTTTTTGGGAAGGCTGTCCTACGTCAAGGACACATTGCGTCTAGCCTCATCCCATGTAAAAGTCGGCGTCCATCCATCTATATCCATTAGTATATCCACTAGCTCGCCTGACGCGTCCTTCTTCCGCATCCTAAAACCATCCCGCTCGACGCTCAGTCCCTCTTTCCATTCATCGACAAACGTAAAGTCCTCAATATCGCCTTCGGCATTGAGCGTCACGGTACAGGTGGATTTTAGAGTGTCAATATCGGGCTGTGTGCAGCTTTTCTGCCCGGTGACGCCCCACGGTTCACGCTGCACGGTAATAGAGCTACCCGTGCCGGGGAACACCCATGTTTGCTGGAGCGTTTCTTCGTCCACGTTGGGGATCCAGTTCACATCGAGGCCATACCTGAAATAGAAATTGGTGTTCTTGCCGTTGCTGACGACATAGCCCCGGTCATAGGAGATCTGCAGCTTGGCGTTGCCGTCTTCGCCCGGCACCACTCTCAATGTGGCGACCCTCACGCCGTTTTCGTACACCACATGGTCCTTGGGCTGGCCATTGTTGCCCTTGGTGTCGTTGATCGACTTGTAATCGATCGGCAACTGGTATTCCCAATCCAACTGGTACTTCAACGGGTCATCTGGATAGCCATTATGGATGGCGTCGTCGGTGATGGTGATGTCGAGGTCGAATTTCAGGTTCGCGTGGGGCGGCAGCGGCTGTGTGACTTCCTGACCATTGACACGCAGCATCACCGTCGACTTCCCGGAGACGATTTCGCCTGCCGTCAATGTCCGGTACGCGGATGCAGTGTCACCAGCGGCATCGGATTGCGAGACCGCAGACGCGCCGTCTTGCGCCACTGCGGTCGTGCCCACCACGGGCAGGAAGACCAACGAGATAGCGACGGCGAGCGCGACTACAGCACGTTTCCAAGCGCAAACGCGCGTCTCTGATATACCGGCCTTGGCATTGCTCCTGTGCATAATCGCCATCGCTCCACTCCCGGCACGCTCTCCTCACCGTTGTGTCTGCTCCTCGAACATGCCGTATTGCACCCTGAATATACGCTCAGAGAGTATATTAGTCAAACGAATTTAATTATTCTGCCTCTTTTTGAATACGCTTTCAGAAAATGCTTTGCGCATCTCACACGAAAACCTTGTCTTGTGTCAGCGCATAGTTTACGTGTTGTCAGCGTAGCGGTTTACGTGTTGT
>ERZ778517.383-NODE-383-length-48927-cov-7.534928_pt1 | contig 48927 bp, 46 predicted proteins | sample MGYA00510341_ERZ778517 | MGnify/ENA primary metagenome ERZ778517 (study PRJEB29527, sample SAMN07138964) | mouse gut metagenome | material: feces | host: mouse | place: China:Nanjing | collected 2016-01-25 ...
GTATATTGTCCTGGTGCTGCTTGTGATCAATGGGATTTATATGCTGGCTTCTAAGAAAATCAGGGATGATGTCATTGTAGAGGCGATCAAGGATGACACAGTATAGGGACAATTGTAGTAATAGAAAATAGTCCGGGAGGCATACCGGCAAAGCACGGAAAATCTGAAATCTTATATGCAGCGCCAGTGGAGCCTTGTCGGGGGAATGGACGGCACGTTCAGGGAGATGGAATGAAAGGGTAACAATGAAAAGGCTGGAGCTGTCTGGCTGATACTAAAAGCAGTGGGGAAGCCGATTGCTGGCAGAATAAAACAAGGGAGAGAGCGGAGATGAAATTATTTATCATTGAGGACGAAGTTCCTATTCGGAAAGAGTTGACACATTTTTTTGAAAAATATGGTTTTCAATGTGAGAGCAGTGACGATTTTCATGATATAGCACAGCTTGCGCTTGCTTCCGGGGCAGACCTGATTCTGCTGGACATCAACCTGCCTTATCAGGACGGATTCCAGGTGTGCCGGGAAATCCGGCAAAGTTCCCAGATCCCAATTATTGTGCTTACCAGCAGGAACACAGACTTTGACGAACTGATGAGCCTGAATATCGGTGCGGATGATTTTGTATCCAAGCCATACAATGCACAGGTGCTGCTGGCACGGATACAGAAACTTCTTTCAAGGGCCGGCGGAGCACAGGACAGCGCGGTGCTTACCCATAAGGGGCTGACGTTGAATTTACTAAAGGCGGAGATCAGCCATAATGGCCAGAATAAGAAGCTTACAAAGAATGAAATGGGAATTTTGCGTCTGCTGATGGTAAACAAAGGAAATATCATTCCACGGGATGCCATTATTGATGACTTGTGGCAAAGCGAAGAATTTATTGATGAAAATACCCTCAATGTAAATATTGTCCGTCTGCGGAAAACGCTGGCAGAAATCGGACTTCCTAATTATCTGGAAACAAAGCGTGGATTGGGGTACCTTGTATGAAAGTGAAGGATTATGCGGCAGACCATATTTTTTCTTTCCTCTGCATGGCAGTGTCAGGGTTGCTCGTTTTTGCGCTGCTCTGGCTGATCGAAACGCCAATGATTTTTATCCTCTTTGTGGAAAGCATTCTGTTTACGGCTTATGTATGCGCTTTTCTGTATGATTACTGGCGCAGGAGGAACTATTATAACCAGTTATGGGAAATTCTGGACAGGCTGGAGGAAAAAACACTGATCGGGGAAATCCTTGTCCGCCCCGATTTTTTAGACGGACAGATATTGGATGAAATACTCAGACGCTGTAACAAGTACCAAAATGACCACCTGGCAGACGCGGAACAGAACAGCCAGGAATACCGGGAATACCTTGATTCATGGGTACATGAGATCAAGACGCCGATCGCTGCCGCCCGCCTGATCATTGAGAACCATAAAAATCCCACCACCCTGCGGATTGATGATGAACTGCGCAGGATAGACGGCTTTGTGGAACAGGTACTATATTATGCCCGCTCTGCGGCAGTGGAAAAAGATTTCAAGGTGGAAAAGACGACCCTGCAGGCTCTTGTAAATTCTGCCCTGAAGACTTATTCAAAGCCGCTGATCCAGGCGGGAGGCAGGCCTGTTTTCAGCGGACTGGACATTCCTGTCTGTGCAGATATGAAAAGCTGTTCTTTTATCATCGGCCAGATTATTTCCAATTCGATCAAGTACCGTACTGAAGACCTGCAGGTCTCGTTTTCGGCAGATGCGGAGCAGAATGCTGTCCGGCTGATCATTTCGGACAATGGGATTGGCATATCCCCTGCGGATCTGCCCCGTGTTTTTGATAAAGGCTTTACCGGGGATAATGGACGCCGCTACTCCAAGTCCACAGGAATCGGCCTGTATCTTTGCAAAAAGCTCTGCGGTAAAATGAACATTGGCATTACCATCCAAAGTGAATTGGGGCAGGGGACGGCAGTCACTTTGTCTTTCCCACGGGAAAGCTACTTGCAGGAGGCGGGATTATGACCCGCCTTTTTGCTTAACATAAAGATGTCTGGCGAAGCCTGGCATCTGTTGTTTCCTTACATTTTGGTAATGAAAATGTAATCTAAAATAATGGCAGGATTCCAATCGGTATGGTAAATTGACCTTATTCCAGGTAGAAAGCGGCCGAATGGCCATCCTGCCATGTGCGATGCTGTGCACATGGTAGATTAGGGGTGCAATAGGGATTACCCTTTTGGAAAGGAGACAAACAAACGATGAACGATGCAATATTACAGGTGGATGATATCCAAAAGTATTACGGCAACAAGGGTAGCCTGACAAAAGCCGTAGACCATATTTCCTTTCAGGTCTGCAAAGGTGAGTTTTTGGGCATTATGGGGGCTTCCGGTTCCGGAAAGACAACGCTTCTCAACTGTATCTCCACAATCGATACGGTGACAAGCGGGCATATTTTTGTAGACGGGAAAGACATCACCGCCTTACACGGCTCACAGCTTGCGGATTTCCGCGGGAAGAAGCTGGGCTTTATTTTTCAGGACTTTAACCTTCTGGACACGCTGAACGCTTATGAAAATATCTCCCTCTCGCTATCTATCGCAGGGGTGAAGCCGGCAGAGATCAGGAGAAAAGTGGGCCGGATTGCAGAAGCGCTTGGAATCTGCGAGGTGCTGGATAAATACCCCTACCAGATGTCGGGCGGACAGCAGCAGCGGGTGGCGGCGGCAAGGGCAATGGTGACAGACCCCGCAATGGTTCTGGCCGACGAACCGACTGGTGCCCTGGATTCCAATTCCTCCCGGATGCTGCTTGGCATGCTGACGGAGCTGAATGAACGCCTTGACGCAACAATCCTCATGGTGACACATGACGCCTTTTCTGCAAGCTACTGCCGCCGCATCCTGTTTATAAAGGATGGGAAAATCTTTCAGGAGCTGAACCGCGGCGCTGACAGCCGGAAAGAGTTTTTTGCAAAGATTCTGGAGGTGGTTTCCGTTTTGGGAGGTGAGCAGAATGACCTCTTGTAAACTGATCATGAAAAATGTGGGGAAAAATATCCGGGATTACCTGGTCTACTTTTTGACCCTTATGATCTCGGTGAGCGTTTTTTACGCATTTAATTCTATTTCAGACCAGATGGCTTTTTCAGAAATGGGCATGACAAAAACGCTTCTTTATGACCAGCTCGGCATCCTGCTTTCCACCCTGACGGTGCTGATCGCTGTTGTCCTTGCGTTTCTGATCATTTATGCGAATCAGTTTTTATTAAAGCGGAGGAAAAAAGAACTGGGTATCTATATGGTGCTTGGCATGAAAAAGGGACGTATTTCCCGAATATTCGCAGGGGAAACGCTGTGTGTCGGGATGCTTGCACTGGTGACAGGCTTATGCCTTGGCTTTGCGTTGTCGCAGGGAATCTCCCTGGTCGCCTTAAAGCTGTTTGCCATTGAGATTTCAAAGTTTCAGCTTGTCTTTTCCGTGGGGGCTTTCAGGAAGACTGCGTTCTGTTTTGCGGTTATTTTTCTGCTTGTCATGGCCTTTAATGTGCGGTCTGTTTCCAGTGTGCAGCTGATCGACCTTTTGACAGCCGGCAGAAAAAATGAAACGTCACAGGGCCGGGGCCGCTTTTTGCCCGTACTGCTGTTCTTTGTCTCTTTGGCGTGTATTCTGTCTGCCGGGGCGATGTTCTACAAAAATGGTATACTGCCCTCACGGGAGAACCGATCTTTTCAGACGGCTGGAATCCTGCTTGTAACAGGGACATTCCTCTTTTTCTATTCCCTGTCTACCGTGCTTGTCCGGATACTCCGGGCAAACAACAGCCTTTATCTTAAGGGGCTGAACACATTCCTTGTCCGTCAGGTTGGCAGTAAGATCCGCACGAATTATTTTATTATGACGATTGTCTGCGGACTGCTCACAGTAACGATCTGTGCGGTATCGGTTGGCGTAAGTACCGCGCTTGCCATGAATGAGCTGTCAAGATCTGCCACGCCCTATGACCTGAATGTGCTGTCAGATGTGAGTGTGGACGGGGATGGCAGCATATTGGAATATCTTGTATCCAGAGATGCCGATCTATCAGTGTTTGAGGAAAATATGGAGCAGATCAGCATTTATGAGGCAGATTTTACTTACGGCAGCCTGTTTGCAGGCCAGAATGTTAAGCTGTGGCCCATTGACGAAGGGATTTTAGACAGCGGTGTATCCGTGCTGGGTGTCTCGGATTTTAACCGTGCTCTGGCAATGCAGGGGAAAGAGCCTGTCACGCTGGCAGAAGATCAGTATCTGCTGAACTGTAATTACAAGGGGACTTTTCAGTATGTGGAAAAAGCACTGGAAAACCATGCAGATTTCGTGCTGGCAGGAATTCCTCTGCAAAGGGCATCTGATACGGTTTTAGAGGAGACCTGGTTTATGACTTCTGTCGGGAACAATGACCGGGGAACACTGGTTGTTCCGGATGCGGCTGCCCGCAGCCTTACGAAAGAGGCCAATGTACTTCTGGTACAATACCGGCCAGATGCTGATTCGGATGCGGTTTTACAGAAAATGATCCCGATTGGGCTGGATGATACCTGCGGTTACCGTTATGCGGAAAAGAACATGATGTACGATATGTTCTATGGGTTAAATGCACTGGTTTCATTCCTCTGCTGCTATATCGGCCTGATATTTCTGCTGATCTGCGCCGCATTGCTGGCTTTGAAACAGCTTACGGAGACAACGGATAACATTTACCGCTATGGACTACTCCAGAAGCTGGGGGCAGGAAAGAAACAGGTTAACCGTACCCTGTTATTCCAGACAGCTATTTTCTTTGCGGCCCCGCTTGCTGTTGCCAGTATTTATTCTGCTGTCCTGATGGGGAAAGCAATGGAGATTGTAGAGGAATTTATGAATATCCATATTTCAACCAATATGGTTTTCACAGTTGTGATATTCCTTATGGTGTATGGAAGCTATTTTATCGCCACCTATCTGTCCTGCAAACGGATGGTAACAGAACATCAAAATAAACGAATGGAGGAGTAAAGGATATGCCGGAAAACATTATGACAAACCGGAATACCAGCAGATGGTGAGCCTGCTCTGCAGAGCGCAGGAGAAATGGGATAGCACAGTTATCGATCTGTATACAGATAAGGAATTTAATGCTGTTTCAGAAAAACAGAGAGCGCTGTACTGGTTATATCTTCTTTTCAGCCTCCAGGTTAATGCCAGGAATCTAACAAAGATTCTCTGGCATTATTTGGTATAACGGGCATATCGTCAGGACATAGGGCACTCCTAAAAATATGCCAATTGAGATATAACATTCGGACATTTATGGAAACGGGAAAATATGTTATGCTTAAACTAAAGCTAATATTCAGGAGTTTTAAACGATGAAGGGCAGGAAAACATTTCGCGCGCTGAGCATTCATAAGCAGGCGAGGAGGATTGCGCTGGTCGTTCTGGCGCTGTTCGTCGTCATGTGCGGACTGATCAGCGTGCTGATCAAACAGCTGGTCTACCGGAACGAGGAGGAGCATATGCAGGTCACCTCGCTGCGCCTGTATGACCAGATCAGCCTCAACTATGAAAAGATAGAGAATTTTTGCGTCAATATCGGTGAAAATGAGGAGGTTAGAGCCTTGATGGGGAGTGATTACCCGCAGATGGCGGAGGTCATCAGCGGCGCGACAGAGTGTCTGACCAGACACCAGATCCTGGAGCCCATGATCGAGGATATCTCGCTCGTCAATGACAGGATCCATTATTCCAACGTGTACAGGGCTGAGGAATTGGACAGGATGCGGGAGAGCGTGAACGGCGTTCCTTTTGCGTGGCTTGGTTTTCGCAGTCACGGGTTTCTGGCAGACGAACAGAAACCGGATCTGATGGTGTATGCCGGCGACATGATCGTGGATGCGGAAAATATTGGCACGGTCGTTCTGTCCATAGATGCTTCCGACTTTTTTGCCGGAAATGACGGCGAGTCCAACCAGATGTACATGCTCGTAGATGCGGAGAAAATTTTGTATACGTTCGGACAGCCGGAAACGTATGCAAAGGAAGTCTATCAGCTGTGGGGCGAGAACGGGAGGGCGCAGCTGCTCCGGACAGGGGATTACAGCATACACAGTTGTTATTTTGAGGAGATGGACTGTTATCTGCTCAGCGTGCTGGATATACAGGGTGCAGGGAAGGGCACGGAGTATATCCGGCTGCTGGTCTGGGGGTGCATTCTGCTGTCAGCGGTGTTCTGCGTTCTGTTTTTCCTGCTGCTGACGACAGGGATCGTCAGACCGCTCCGCCAGTTTCATGAGACGATCCTGCAGATCAGGCAGTCGAACCAGAGGGATCTAAAGACGGATCTGTATCTGGAAGGGTGCGCCGAGATCACGGAGCTGGGATCGGAATTTACAGGAATGTTAAAGGACATCGAGAAGCTGCACCGCAGGATATTCCAGTCGGCAGTCGATCTCTATGAGCTGAAAGTGCAGAAACAGGAGGCGGAGCTGGCGTATCTGCGAAGCCAGGTCGATCCCCATTTTTTGTACAATACACTGGAAGTGGTGCGCAAGATGGCGCTGGAGAAGCAGGCGCCGGAGATCGCCCAGATGGCGGTGGATATGGGAAATATATTCCGCTATAGCGCCAAAGGGGAGGACGAGGTGACACTGGAGGAGGAGATCGCGATCGTCAAGTCGTATATCCGGATACAGCAGATGCGGTTTGCGGGAAAAATCGAGGTGTATTATTTCGTCCCGGAGGAAGTGCTGCAGCTGAAAGTGATGAAGATGCTGCTGCAGCCCATTGTGGAAAATGCTGTATTTCATGGTTTGGAGCCTAAGCGTAAAAGCGGCAGTCTGTTCATCGGTTCGCGTCTGGAGGGTGAGACACTGATACTGACAGTGAAGGATGACGGGATCGGTATCGCAAAAGAGCGCCTGGCAGAGCTGCAAAGACAGCTTGAGGAGGAAAATGCAGATACCAGCGAGCATGTCGGGATCCTGAATACCAATGCGAGGATTCGGCTGTATTATGGAAAGGAATATGGAATTACCATAGAGAGCTGTCCGGAAGACGGCACGACGGTCATACTGCGGCTTCCGGCTTTAACAGTTCCGAAGGGGTTGTGAGTTCAGGTGATCGTGGGAGGGATCGGTTATGTTTCGGGTATTGATCGCAGATGATGAAAATTCGGTGGTGCAGTCGCTGGTCTGCTCCATTCCGTGGGAGGAGCTGGGGCTTGAAGTGGTGCGGACGGCATCGGACGGTGCGGCTGTGCTGGAATATGTGGAGAAGGAGGAGGTCGATATTGCCATTCTGGATATCCGCATGCCGGGCGTAAACGGACTGGAGCTCTGCAGCGAGATGAGAAAGAAGAACGAGCGCATACAGCTGATCATAGCAAGCGGTTATGCCGAGTTTGCATACGCGGAAAAGGCGATCCAGTACGGTGTGATCGGTTACTGCCTGAAGCCGCTGGATCATGCGCAGGTGGCGCGTTTTCTGCGCAAGGCGGTGCACAACCTGCGAAGAGCCAGGCATATGCCGGACCGGGAGGACCTGATGGAGGTCCTGGAAAGGCGCACGGAGCATGAGATCAGGGAATGCCTGGCGCGGTTTGGTTTTTATCAGGAAAAATATTTTGTAGCGGTATCCAGCGGGGAGCGGAAGCTGGATGCGCTGGAGGCAGGCGGCGTCTCCATCCGTCTCGGGCGGGGACAGTGGGGGTACATCATGAGGACGAACCGCATCGGGCAGTTAGGGGATGCGATCTATGACCAGCCTGACTGGTCGGGGATCGGATACATACAGCAGGCATTGTCGGGGGAACTGATCTACGAGGCGTTTGAGGAGTGCATCGCGCGCGCGTTTCAATACTTTGTCGATGGGGAGAACAAGGTCTGCGACCGTCTTGATGAGTGGCGGGCAAACCGGTGGCTGGACGGTATCCAGAAGAAGGTTGCAGCCGGTCAGTGGGACAGCCTTAAGAGTATGCTGGAAGAGACCGGGCAGAAGGGCAGGGAAGACTTCACAGTGCGCAGCGCCCTGAGACTCTGCAACATGATCTTTGCGCATTCCCTTTTCCAGAATGAGGAGAATGATTATTATATCTACAGTATCGAACAGCTTGTGGACACGTATGGGGATTTTATGGAAATGTTGAGGCAGCTGCAGCGCTTTTTGGAGGAGAATGCGGCTGTGACGGAAAATGAGCAGAATTTTACCAACGCGACTTTTCTGAAGACAGAATGAAGATCACTGTCGCATTCTGGAATGAGGAGGAGGCGCTGGCAGGAGATGCAGTGCTGGAGGCGGTCGAGGAGCGTTTCGGCGTGGTGTTCGAGCCGGTCAATATGACATGGAATGACTATTACCAGAAAGTGGAGCGCTGGGCGGCGACGGACAGTCTGCCCGATCTGTTTATAGGCGATTTCAGAAATTCCGGATGGTATGCGCAGTGGATACAGAAGGGACTGCTGTGCGCGGTACCGGAGGATCTGTCAGATTATCCGCATCTGGAGCAGTATATGGAGGAGCTGCAGCTGACACAGGTTCCGCTTGTGGACGGCAGGATGTACTGTATACCGAGGCAGACATATCCTTCCCAGGAATGGACGAGCATTGACCGCATTGTAGCCTATCGGTGGGATCTGGCACAGAAGGCGGGGATCACGAAGGAACCGGAGAACTGGGAGGAGTTTCAGGAGATGATACTGGCGATCATCGCGGCAGATCCCGAAAATACCGGGATACAGGGAATGTCAGTTGGAAACTCGGGACTCATCACGGGGGTGCTGCTTCCGTATGCCTCGTCGATCGCAGTGGGCAGCGGAACGGATTTTTACTGGAAAAAGGATATGGATGGACGCTATAAGCCGGCCTATTTTGTGGATGATCTCACCAGCGCATTTCAGCTTGGCAGGGATATGTATACCTCGGGCGTGATCGTGAAAGATCTGCTGCTGGAGACCACCAACACGGCACGCGAAAAGTTTTTGCGGGGAGAGTGTGCGGCGATCGTCTATTCGGGAGGCTTTGGCAGCGCCTATGAGAGAGTGGGGGAATACTGGGAGAGATTTCATGATGATCCGTTCAGCGAGGATGTGAAGGTGCTGAAACTGATGCCGGATGTGCACGGGGAGAAAACGTATCCCATATGGGGTTACGCGTGGAGCGAGTCCTATATCAGCGCAAAGGCCGGAAAGGAAAAGCAGGACAGGATCCTGCAGATCTTTGATTATCTTCTGAGTGATGAGGGTGCTTTTTTTGCAGCGTATGGACCCGAAGGGGATCTGTATGAAGTTGTGGACGACAGGGTGGTGCTGCATGATGCTGATGTGGCTGTTGCGGCAAAGTATCCTTCCTGTGCGCTGCTGTCCATTCTGGTGCGCTGGGACCCGAGTCTTTATGATGATCGTTTTCCGTCACTTGTTCCGGAGTCGTATGTCAGGGTAAACCAGGAATTGGTGGAGGAAGCCAGACATGTGGAGATACCGGAGTATGAACCAGAGTGTTATCATATCATGAAGGAGGAGCAGATCGATTTTTCCATTCATTTAAATGATGATTTCCTGCGGATCATAACGGGCGATGAGCCTGTGGAGGAGATCTGGGAGGAGATCAGGAGCGAGTATGAAGCGGAAGGTCTGCAGGAGATGATCGATATCGTGAATGACAGAATGCGGCAGGGGGGATCTTTCACGATAAGTATTGCAGTATGTACAGAGGGCAATCGTCAGACGGTTGCTCTTTTTTCATTTTTTCTAATAAAATGACAAGTACAGTTTTTTGTATGTGTATATCTGACATAAAACATAGATATTTGCCCCATAGGATTTGTGGAAGTTTTTCTTTATACTGTTTTTATACACTTTATGTAGTAAATGGAGGGATGCAAATGGGAAAGAAAATGAAAAAAGGATGGAAGCAGGAAGCCGCCCACAACTGGCCGCTGTATGTGATGATACTGCCCAGCTTCGTGCTGGCGGTCATCTTCTGTTATGTTCCGATGGGCGGCCTGGTCATGGCGTTTCAGGACTATAAGCCGTGGCTCGGCATCAGTGGCTCGCAGTTTGTCGGGATGGATCAGTTCAAACAGATCTTTATGTTCAGGGAGTCCTATCAGGCGATCATCAATACGTTGGTCATCGCGGTGGCAAAGATCATATTCGGTCTGATCGTGCCGATCGTGATGGCGCTTTTATTAAACGAGGTGCGCAACGCCGGGCTGAAAAAGGGGATCCAGACGCTGGTATATCTGCCGCACTTCCTCTCGTGGATCACAGTTGCCGGCATGCTGCGCGATATCCTCGGTCTGGATGGTATCGTGAACGCCTTTCTGCAGAAGCTGGGTGTGGAACCGATCTTCTTCATGGGGGAGGCAGGCATGTTCCGGCAGATCGTCGTACTGTCGGATCTGTGGAAGGGATTTGGCTTCGGAATGATCGTGTATCTGGCTGCGATATCGAACATCGACCAGAGTCTGTACGAGGCGGCGGAGATGGATGGCGCCAACCGCTGGCAGCAGACGATGCACATCACGATCCCGGGCATCATGCCGATGATCATCGTCATGGCGACACTCAGTCTCGGAAATGTGCTGAACGCCGGGTTCGACCAGATCTTTAACCTGTACTCACCGCTGACATATAGCACGGGTGACATCATTGATACATATGTGTACAGGCAGTCGCTTGTCAATGGGCAGTACAGCTTTGGTACTGCAGTCGGTCTGTTCAAGTCAGGAGTCGGACTGCTGCTGACGGCGGTCGCATACAGGCTGGCGTACAAGTTTGCCGGGTACAGGATTTTTTAGGGGGTGACAGAGGATGAGACGCGTTTCGACAGCTAGAAAGATATTTATCGTACTGAATACGGTGTTTTTGGTATTTATGGCGCTGATCTGTGTGCTTCCGCTGGTGAACCTGTTTGCCATTTCATTAAGCGGCAAGGCTGCTGCAAACAGCGGACAGGTGACCTTCTGGCCGATTGATTTTACCGTGCTGGCATACCAGAAAACATTCCAGAATGCGAATTTTATCCGCTCGATCATGATCGCGGTGGCAAGGACTGTTCTGGGCACGCTGCTCAGCATGTTTGTGATCGTGACGGCGGGATATGCGCTCTCTAAGGATTTCAGGGGGCGTACACCGCTCATGTGGTTTTTTGTGTTCACGATGCTGTTCAGCGGGGGGCTGATTCCCTCCTACCTGGTCAATTCCGCGCTGGGATTGAAGAATAACTTTTGGGTTTACATCATTCCGGGGGCATTCAGCTGCTATAACCTGATCCTGATCATGAATTTCTTCAAGTCCATACCGCCTGCGCTGGAGGAGGCGGCGCTGGTGGACGGCGCCAATTTCTTTCAGATCCTGTGGAAGATATACCTTCCGCTGTCAAAAGCAGGACTGGCGACGGTGGCGCTCTTTATCATGGTGGGGAACTGGAACGAGTGGTTCACAGGTATTTTATATATGTCTGACACCAAAAATTATCCGCTGGCATCGTTCCTGCAGGTCATCGTGGTACAGGGAAACCAGCAGGACCTGGCGCTCGACCCGGCGTCGGCTGCGGCGATGTCAGAGCGGACGATCAAGGCGGCACAGGTATTTATCGGCGCACTTCCGATCCTGCTCGTGTATCCATTCCTGCAGAAGCACTTCGCAAAGGGTATCGTCATGGGTGCGGTGAAGGAGTAGTATCATGACAATAGAATCAAATTTATTTAAAGGAGGATGTATCTTATGAAAAGAACGAAAAGAAGAAAAGCGGCGCTCTGCCTGCTGATGAGCTCGGTGATGCTGCTTGGCGGCTGCGGAGGACAGATGTCAGATGGCCAGGGGCAGGATGGCAGCAGTGCCGCCAGCGCAAACAGTGACGCAAACGCAGGCAGTGATGCCGGTGCGGACGGTTCCGTGCTGACGATCAGGATCGCGAAACAGCTCGATGAGAACACGGGAAGATACGGCAGCGGCGAGGATATCAACAACAATCCGATGGTAAATATGGCGGTGGAAAAACTGGGTATCAGGATGGAAACAACACTGCTTGGCGGCGACGCGGGCAATTATGACACGAAGCTTCGCCTGGCGCTGACTGGTTCCGAGGATCTCCCGGATGTGTTCCCGGTATACGGTACGCAGATGATCGCGGACATGATCGAGTCGGGGCGTGTGAAAGATATCACGAACGATATCGAGCAGTACATGCCGGACAGGATCAAGGAGATCTATGAGAATTTTCCGGAGACATACTATCCGCTCACGAAGGACGGAAAGATTTACGGGATTGCCTGCTGTCCGGTACTGACAGAAGGGCAGGTGATGATCATCCGTCAGGACTGGCTGGACAAGTGTCGGATCCCGTGCCTCTTTTCTCGGCAAATTCGGGCAAATTTATACCGGGCTCATGGCGCGAGGACGAGAACGGCAACCTGATGTACGGTTCTATCCATGAAGGGAACCGCAAGACACTCGAGCGCATGGCGCAGTGGCATGCCAACGGATGGATCTTCCAGGAGGCAGCGGCGACGGGGGCATGGGATGCCATGGGACAGTTTACGGAAGGTAAAGCCGGCATCCTGATCGGGCGTCCATGGGTGATCAATTCCGTAAAGGATGTGACAACAGTGGCGCCGGATGCAGTGATCACGGCCTATCCGAATATCCGCCAGGACAACGGGGAGCCTACGTATCAGAACGCTGAGGTGAATGACGGATGGCTGATGTTCAACGCGGATTTCGAACATATGGACAGATTCTTTGAGTATTATGACTGGCTCTATGATGCAGCGTTCGGAACCGGTGATTTCCAGTATGGATATCTGCAGGACTATGACTATGACATCGTCAATGATGAGGTCGTGTTTGATTCTGCAAAGTTTGATCCCCCGGTGACAGATCCGTATATGCCGGGCAAGGCTACCGTGCTGAAGAATTCGCCGTCTTTGGACAAGATGCAGCCGTATGCGAGTGTGGCGTCGGGAAAAGAGCCGGAAACGTCCGCCGAGATCCGGGCGGCAGCAGACTTTGAGACTGCACCCAGCATGGCAGCCGGATACGCGCTGGCATATGAACACAGGGATGAACAGCTGCCGACCATGTTCAACGCGGAACCGACAGCGACCATGAAGCGCAGCTGGGAACAGCTGCAGACCATGGAAAAACAGGTATATACCAACATCATCTATGGAAATGAGCCGATCGAGGCATTTGACAAATTTGTGGAGGACTGGAAAGCGCAGGGCGGAGAGCAGATCACGCAAGAAGTCAACGAGTGGTATCAGTCAGTGAGATAGTGAGCATGAACAACTGGTGGACTGCTTCGGACAGAGCAAGTGGAAAGACTGGAGAGGAAAAACGAGGGATACGGACGGACATCGGACTGTTTGACATCTGTTCGCGCGCCTGCCCGGAGATGATGGAACAGATCAGGGCGTGCAGCGGCAGGATCTGCGACGTGGCGGACGGCAGGGCTGCGCGGAGCCTGCAGAAAGCGAAGTCGATCCCTATGATCGCGTATTGATATGGATAAAGTTTGAGACAAATATATATTTTGAAGCAATACAAGCAATGTTGAAACCTTTTTATGCGGTTTTTGACATTGCTTTTTTGTGTTATACAAAATTTAACTTTCGCTGACTTTTATGGGAGAATACCATCAGTAAAACAAAAATAGGATCATGCTAAAATAGTAAGGATATACTACAAGAATTATAGCATGTTTAAGAGTATAGTACAGGTATCCGCATATATCCGCAAAATTTCTTCTTTTTGTCCATGCTGAAAATGAATGATTGTCCTGTTTTTTGAAAACAATTTTTTAAATTAGGTCTTAAAAGCAGTGTTATTCCTGCAATGGCGTTCAAAATTGTAAACGGAATTCTTTTATTTTGGGACAATACATTATAGAAGAGATTTTCATGAAAATGATAAAATTGAAACGGTTCCTGAAAATCTAAATTTAGGGAGGGGAAAGAAAAATGAATTTAGGTGTTTTTACTGTAGTGCTCGGCGATATGGCATTGGACGAGGCATGCGGATTTCTGGAGGAAAACGGTGTGCAGATGGTGGAGATCGGATGCGGCGGTTTTCCCGGGAGGGCTCATTGCGATGCCGCGGAGCTTTTAAGGGATGAGCGAAAGCAGAAGGAGTTTATGGATACCATTCATAGGCATAACCTTCAGATCAGCGCATTGAGCAGCCACGGAAATATGGTGCATCCGGATCCGGAGATCGCAAAGCGATTTGACGACGATCTGACCAACGCCATTCTGCTGGCGGAAAAACTGGGCGTTCCTGTCGTAAATACATTTTCCGGCTGCCCTGGAGGAAGTCCGGCAGACAAGATGCCCAACTGGGTGACCTGTCCATGGCCGGATGATTTCTCTGAGATTCTGGAGTATCAGTGGAACGAAGTTTTGATCCCTTACTGGAAACAGAAGGCAGCTTTTGCCAGAGAGCACGGTATCCATAAAATTGCGTTAGAACTGCACCCGGGATTCTGTGTTTATAATACGAGAACACTGCTGCGCCTGCGGGAGGCGGTAGGCCCGGAGATTGGTGCAAACTTTGATCCCAGCCATCTGATCTGGCAGGGAATGGATCCCTGTGCATGTATCAGGGAACTTGGAAAGGCAGGCGCCCTGTTCCATTTTCATGCAAAAGACACAAAGATAGATGCTGCCAATACAGCACTGAACGGCGTGCTGGATACAGCACATTATGGCAGGGAGATCGAGCGCTCCTGGATCTTCCGTTCCGTAGGATATGGTAACGGGGAGGAATTCTGGAAGGCGATCGCTTCTGAACTGCGCATGGCTGGATATGACTATGCCGTCAGCATCGAGCATGAAGACAGCCTGATGTCTGGCAGGGAAGGGCTGCTCAAGGCGATCGCGTGCCTTAAGAACGCGCTGATCTTTGAGGAGAGGGGGAGTATGTACTGGGCATGAAAAAGTATGTTTTGGCAATCATCGGCTTCGGCGGAATGGCACAATGGCATTATGATCTGATCGAAGATCTGGACGGGCTGTCCGTAGCCGGCATCTGGGATATCAGGGAGGAGCGGCGCGAATATGCCCGTTCCCGGAAGATTCATGTGTACGGAAGCCAGGAGGAGCTTCTGGCCGACGAGCGTGTTGATCTGGTGCTGATCGCGACCCCGAATGATGTACATAAAAGGATTGCGGTCGCTGCGATGAAGGCGGGGAAGAATGTGGTCAGTGAGAAGCCGATCACGTTGTGTCTGACGGATCTGCAGGAGATGATCGATGCTTCCCGAAAATACGGACGTTTTCTGACCGTCCATCAGAACCGCCGCTGGGACGAGGATTTCCTCACGGTAAAAGGCATAATGAAGGAAGGCGTCCTGGGGGAGGTATTCCGGCTGGAATCCAGAGTACACGGCTCCCGGGGGATACCGGGGGACTGGCGGCAGGAGCCGGAACATGGCGGCGGCATGGTACTGGACTGGGGCGTGCATCTCTTAGACCAGGCGCTCATGCTCTTTCCGGGAGTGGCGCTTAAGACCGTATACGCAACCCTGACCAATGTGACGAATCAACTGGTGGAGGACGGGTTTACGGCGGATCTGGGATTTGCAAACGGGATCCACATGATCGTGGAGGTAGGAACAAACAATTTCATCAGCCTTCCCCGCTGGTATGTGCTGGGAAGTGACGGCACGGCAATGATCGGAGACTGGGGAGAGGACATAAAGATCGTGCGCGCCTGCGGCATGGATGAGGGGGATGTGGTTCCGGTGCGGACAGCCGCCGGCCTGACCAAGACGATGGCACCACGACGCGAGGACAGCATCTTTACGGAGTTTCGTCCTGAGGAGAAGAGCGATATCCGCGATTTTTACCGAAATGTGATGGCCGTGCTGGAAGGTCAGGAGGAGAGTCTGATCAGGCTGGAGGAAGTGATCCGTGTTATGAGATTGATGGAGGCTGTCTTTGAATCCGCGAAGAAGCAGCAGGTGATTTGTTTTGAGGAATAAAAGATCAGATCGATGCCGGTCCGGGTATACGGATATGCGGCAGAAAGGGAGGCTATTATGAATTTACCGGTTGCGGCGCAGGTGTATTCTGTGCGTGACGAGGCTGCAGCAGATTTTGAAAAAACCATGCTGCGGCTTGCAAAGATGGGGTATGATGGCGTGGAACTTGCGGGGCTTTATGGGAAATCGCCCAAAGAGATCCGTGATTGTCTGGATCGTGTGGGATTACAGGCGGTCAGCGCGCATGTACCGATCACTGATTTTGAACAGGATCTGGGCGGGACGGTGCAGATCTACAAGGAGATCGGCTGTCCGTATGTGGCGATTCCTTATTTGGACAAAGAGAGGTGGTATGGCGGCGGCAGGTATCAGGAAACTCTGGAGAAGATCGTTAAAATATCCGAAAAGTGCCGGGAGGCGGGGATGGAACTGCTCTATCACAACCATCATTTCGAATTTGAAAAGACAGATGAGGGGAACTATCAGTTGGATGCGTTCTATGAGAGGATCTCTGCGGAACATCTGAAGACGGAACTTGATCTGTGCTGGGTCAAGGTTGGCGGTGCGGATCCGGCTGCATACCTTAAAAAATACGCGGGGCGTTGTCCCATTGTACATGTAAAGGATTTTATCTACAGGGATGGCGAAGTGGTGCTGGTAGCAGTGGGAGACGGCGATGTTCTGGCGGAGGCGGTTGTACCCGCGGCTGTGGGAAGCGGCGCCAGATGGCTGGTGGTCGAGCAGGATTCCCACACATTTGGAACCCCCATGGAGAATATGGAAAAGAGTCTCAGATGTGTTAAATCAAAGTAAAAAGAACCGGAAGTCGAAAGGAGAAAAATCATGAGAACATTAAATGTCGGTATTGTAGGCTGCGGCGGTATTGCAAACAATAAACATCTGCCTGCGATGAAAAGAGTTGGAAATTTTAACATTGTGGCATTCTGCGATCTGATCGAGGAACGTGCTGTGAAGGCAAAGGAGGATTTCGGAACCCCGGACGCCAGGATCTATACAGATTATCAGGAACTGGTCAGGGAGGATCTGGATGCGGTTTATGTGCTGACGCCCAACAGTGCCCATGCACCGGTCGCGATCGCAGCCATGAAGGCAGGCAAGCATGTTCTGTGTGAAAAGCCTATGGCAAAAACGTTTGCGGAGGCGCAGGAAATGGTCAGGACTGCAAAGGAGACCGGAAGGATCCTGACCATAGGATACCAGAACCGTTACAGGGGCGATTCCCGGTATCTGAAAAAAGCATGTACAAACGGTGATCTGGGCGAGATCTACTATGCGAAGGCACATGCGATCCGCAGAAGAGCGGTTCCCACCTGGGGTGTCTTTCTCGATGAGGAAAAACAGGGGGGCGGTCCGCTGATCGATATCGGTACGCATGCGCTTGACCTGACACTGTGGATGATGGACAATTATGAACCGGCGTCCGTAACCGGCTCCGTATATCGCAAGCTGGCGGACCAGAAGGATACCGGAAACGCGTGGGGCGACTGGGATCCGGAAATTTATACGGTGGAGGATTCCGCGTTTGGCTTTATCAAGATGAAAAACGGTGCGACCATACATCTGGAAGCGGCCTGGGCGCTGAACAGTCTGGAAGTAGACGAGGCGAAGACTTCCCTGTGCGGAACGAAGGCAGGGGCTGATATGAAGGACGGGCTTCGCATCAACCGCGTACAGTACGGCAGACAATGCGTGGAGAAGCCGGCTCTGGACGCGGCAGGCGTTGCATTTTATGACGGAGATGCCGGAAGACCTGAGGACGAGGAGCAGAGAGTCTTTTATGCGGCAATCGTGGACGGAAAACAGTTGACCGTACTGCCGGAGCAGGCAATGGTTGTGACGCAGATCCTGGAAGCGATATATGAATCAGCAAAGACAGGAAAGACGATCTATTTCGATTAGAAAAGGAGGATTCGTATGACACTTGGAATCATTTCATGGATCAGGGAAGAGGATTTTACCAAAGCAAAAGAAAAAGGTCTTTCTTTCGTGGAACTGGATGTAAATGACCGTGCGGAGGAATTTCTGTCCCATGTGGATGAGGTCAGAACATACAGCGGGAAATATGGTCTGCCCGTCCGCGCGATCGGCCGCTGGGGAAGCGACAGAATAAGCGAGAAAGGCATTTGTGAGGAGGAGCTTTCGCTGGAGTGCAGGCTCATCGATGCCGCGGAAAAGCTGGGCTGTACCATTTACATTACGGGCTGTAATTATGTGGAGGCGCTTTCCTACTATGAGAACTGCGGCCTGGCGATCGCGTATTTTAACAAACTGATCGAGTATGGGAAACAAAGAGGAGTCAGGATTGCCGTTTATAATTGCAGATGGAATAACTTCGTCTGCGATTCCATGGCGTATCGGGTGATCCATGGACATCTAAAGGATCTGTATATCAAATATGACACTTCCCACTGCATTTATGCGGGAGGCGACTATCTGCAGGAGGCAAGGGACTGGGGCGACCGCTTTATCCATGTCCATATCAAAGGCGCCCTTACGATCAACGGCGAGCGCTTTGACGATCCGCCGGCAGGAATGGATCTGACCAATTGGGGCGCGTTTTTGTCCATCTTATATGCGAAGGGCTACCAGGAAGGCTTAAGCATTGAACCGCACTCTGACAATTGGAAGGGCGAGCTGGGGGATAAGGGTGTGGATTACACCATTGATTTTATCCGGAAGCTGATACTGATATAAGATACATAACCAATCAATCGTAAATTTGAAGGGGGGCAGGAAATATGTTTAACAAGAAATTTCTGAAACATTATTACATCATGCTGATACCGGCGATCATCTGGCTGGTGCTTTTCAACATTGTGCCCATGTTCGGTATCGTGATGGCGTTCGAGGATTTCAATCCGGGTCTGGGTATGTGGAAATCGCCATTCATCGGATTGAAGAACTTCGAGTACATGTTCCAGATGAGCGATATCAAACAGGTTATGACCAACACCATCATCATCGCATTGGGTAAGATTGTCGCGAACCTGATCGTGCCGCTGATATTCGCGATACTGCTGAACGAACTGTGCATCAAGAAGCTGTACCGGCCGATCCAGACGATCGTATATCTTCCCTATTTTCTGTCATGGGTTATCCTGGCAAAGATCGTACTGAACATTTTTGGCTATGTAGGCCCCATCAACTCGATCATCAACTTCTTTGGCGGGAAGAACGTGAATTTTTTCGGAACGGCAAGCATGTTCCGACCGCTCATCATCGGTACGGATATCTGGAAGAACTTCGGTTATAACGCGATCATCTATCTGGCGACCATGCTGGGAATTGCGCCCGAACTCTACGAGGCAGCGGCGGTGGATGGCGCGGGGCGTTTCAGGAGGATCTGGTACATTACGCTGCCGGGAGTTAAGATGACGGTGGCGCTGCTGGCGATCCTTTCCCTGGGCAATGTGCTGAACGCGGGCTTTGACCAGATCTTTAACCTGTACAATCCGCTGGTGTACTCCACAGGCGACATCCTGGATACCTGGGTGTATCGGGCGGGTCTTGTGAACCTGCAGTTCTCTCTGGCAACAGCGGTAGGTCTTCTGAAATCCGTGGTAAGTTTCGTGCTGATCACGTTAGGGTACTGGATGGCGGATAAGTTCACGGGATATAAGTTATTCTAGCAGAGGAGGGGACACAATGAATATAAAAGATAATTCTATGGGATCGAAGATATTTGATGCCGTCAATGTCATCGTATTGGTTATGATCGGTCTTCTCTGTCTCCTGCCGCTGTGGTACGTGCTCTGTATATCGTTGAGTTCCAAGGACGCCGTCAATGCCGGACTGGTCTCTTTCTGGCCAGTGGGCTTCAATATCAATTCTTATCAGAAGATCATCGGCGAGGGGGCTTTCTTCCGTGCTTTCTGGAACTCCGTCTGCAGGGTGGTGCTGGGAACGCTGGTGAGTCTGGGCTGTATCCTGATGGCGGCATACCCGCTCTCAAGGACGAAAACGCAGTTTCCCAAGCGCAATCTGTTCATGTGGCTTTTGATCTTCTGTATGCTGTTCAATGGCGGTACAGTGCCATGGTATCTGACCATGCGCAACTACAAGCTGATCGACAATATCTGGGGGCTGGTGCTGGCGGGCGGGCTTCCGGTCTACAATGTGATACTGGCAATGAACTTTTTCAAAAACCTTCCCTCCGAACTGGAGGAGGCAGCACTGGTGGATGGTGCCGGGCCGTGGAGGATATGGGCGTCCATCTATGTGCCGCTGGCAAAGCCCAGCATCGCAACGATCACGCTGTTTACGATCGTGGGTTACTGGAACGAATTCTTCCAGGGTCTGGTGCTGAGCACGAAGGAGACCAGCTACCCCCTGCAGACCTACATACAGCAGATGGTAGTTACGCTGGACTACTCTACGATGAATGTAGAGCAGATCGCGGCGGCATCGAAGCTGAACAACCAGTCTTTGGATGCGGCGAAGATCTTTATCGCCATGATACCCGTGCTGGTCGTATATCCGTTCCTGCAGAAGTATTTTGTCAAAGGTATTACTTTGGGTTCTGTGAAGGGCTGATTTTCAAATAAAAAAGGAGGAATATCATTATGAAATTGAAGAAACTTGTTTCGATCATGCTGGCTGGAAGTATGGTGCTGTCTATGACAGCGTGCGGGGGAAATGCCCCTGAATCTGACGCAGGGGTATCGGATACGGCTGCGGAGACCGGATCTGAAGGAAATGCATCGGATGCGCCTGCTGGATCGGAAACCGGCGGCTCCAAGGCTTTGCAGCCTTTTGATGAAACCGTTACGATCAAGATGGGGCATGGTCTGGATCCGAATACCGTCTTTGATGAAGGCGAGACGGTGGAGAACAGTCGTTTTGTCCAATGGCTGAAGGATGACCTGAATATCGATGTGCAGTATGACTGGATCTGCGCCAGTTCGGATTTTGGACAGAAGATCAATCTGTGCATCGCGTCCAATACGATTCCGGATGCCGTGAATGTGGGGCAGAGCCAGTATCTGGCGATGCTGAAATATGATCAGATACAGCCGCTCACCGATGTCTTTGAGGAGTATGCCTCTGACCAGCTCAAGCAGTATGTCCGTTCCGGCGGGGATGCTTTGATGGACGCCATCTCTTTCAATGGGGAGATGTATGCGATCCCCGCCCCGGAGATCACAGCCGGCGGAGTGAACATCATGTGGATCCGTCAGGATTGGCTGGATGAGCTGGACCTGGAGGTTCCCAGATCGATCGATGAAGTCATTGATGTAGCACAGAAATTTGTGGATGCGAAGCTTGGCGGCGACAATACCATCGGCATCATCGGACCGGCGTCCGGAGATCAGCTGGTCAACATAGGCGGAAACCGCTGGGGGCTGGATCCCATCTTTGGCGCGTTTAACTCCTATCCTGAGTATTGGCTGGAGAACGATGGCAAGGTGACTTATGGCTCCGTGGAACCCCAGACGAAGGAGGCGCTGGCAAAGCTGGCTGAGATGTATGCGGCCGGCGTGATCGATCCCGAAGTCTTTGTCAGAAACGACTCCCTCGAGCCTGTGACCGGAGGAAAAGCAGGCATTTTCTTCGGACCCTGGTGGTGTGGCTACACCGTGGACAGTGTGACCTTAAACGGCAGTCAGGAATGGATGGCGTACATGGTGCCGCTGGCATCGGACGGAAAGTTCTATTCTCCGATGGCAGACCCTACCAAGCAGTATGTATGCGTGCGCAAGGGCTATGAGCATCCGGAAGCGGCGATACAGATCATCAATTATCTGATCGCGAACGAGCAGAGCTGGGTTGACAATGACATGACACAGAATAACATTACAGCCAGCATCTATCCGCTGTTCAATGTATATGACAATGCGGATGAGATCGAATATTCCTATGAGTGGCTCAAGAAATTCAACCTGGGCGAGGTGAAGAAAGAGGATGTGGACGTCACCGGCCGTAAGCTCTTAAGAAGCGACCTGGATGCCATCGAGGTACTGAAGCTGGATCCTAAGGACGACTTCTCACTGGAGTACTGGGATCTGGACAATGAGATGGCGGCATCCAACATTCCCCGGCTGGTATCCATCATGATCGGTGAGCGGCCGCTGGTGGAGGAAGGCTATGAGCCGATCTACAATGCATACAGCGGTCAGACAGACACGATGGCTGCCAAGTGGGCGAACCTGCAGAAGCTGGAGGAGGAGACCTTTGCGAAGATCATCTTAGGCCAGGCTCCGATCGACGAGTTCGACAGCTTTGTGGAGAAATGGTATGCTGAGGGCGGTTCGGAAATCCTGGAGGAAGTTACAGCAGCCGTGAATGAATAAATATCTTACATACAAGATGGCGGGAATTTCATCCCGCCGTCGTTTGTGTGCATACGGGTTGAACATGATGAGAGAGAAGATTACGAAATCCTTTCGGGGACGGCTTCTGCTGATCAGTATCATAGGACTTGTAGTGTGCAGTCTCTCCTGCTACATCGTGGCTGTGATTACCATACACTCCATCGAGAGAAACCAGATGGAAAATTCTCTGAGAATGAATATGAAGAATGAGATGGCGCATCTGGAGTTCTGCTATTTTACCATGAGCAGGATGATGCAGCAGCTGGGGGAAGAAGGGAATATTGGCGCCATGCTCGAGGATTATCTGGCGGCGGACAACAATTTCGATAAGTTCCAGAGACGGCGGGAACTGGAAAATGCCATGCTTTCCGCCTCTGCCATCAATACTTATGTGAACTTTTCCGTTTATATAGACAGCGAAACCAGGGAAGAGTTTTTCGGCAGCGGGGTTTTTGACGGCAGGAGTGTCGCAGGGGAAGGATGCATGACTCAGATCGGGGAGAACCAGTTTCAGGTGCTCCACCGTTCCAACAGCAAGTACAACGACAGTGTGGTGGTATCCATGCTCAGGGAGAAACAGCATTTCTGGGACCAGACACTGGACATCTATATAGAAATGAAATCCAACATAGAGGATTATGTTCCTGGGGGCGATTCTTTTTTATCCATACAGCTCGATCAGAACGGAAAAGTGCTCTTCTCAAACAGCGGGCGCTTTGCCGTGGGAGACGTGCTGCAGCTGGCGTTTCAGGAGGACGGCAGTTTTTCGGGACGGTTTCAGGGCTATTACCTGATCGCGGAAAAGTCAGAGATGGGATTTATCTATGTAAACGGGGTACCGCAGGAGGAATATGTCAGGGAGATCATCGGATGGTATGAAAAGATCTTTCTGATGTGCGTCTTGTCGATCCTTCCTGCCCTGCTGATCGTCTATGCTACCACGCAGATGCTTGGCAAGCCCATCAGACGGCTGGGGCAGGCGATCGTGGAAGTAGGCGAGGGAAAACTGGACATGGACGGAGAGGATCTGGAGGTCAGGGAATTTCAGGAGCTGATGTACAAGATAAACGATATGAAGGCAGATATCAAAAATCTTCTGGTGAAGGTGCAGATGGAAGAAAAACAGCGTCAGAAGACGGAGCGGGAAAAGCTGATGTACCAGATCAACCCTCATTTCCTGCTAAATACATTAAATTCCGTACAGTGGATGGCGCAGATGGCGCATCAGGAATCGATCAGTAGTTTTCTGGCGGATTTTAAGTTCCTGTTAGCCTATAATCTGGGAAAAGAGGAGAAGAAGAGCACCCTGCGCTCGGAGGTGGAGATCGCCAGAAGGTACATTAACCTTCAAAAGCAGCGTTATGATTTTGAGGTTCATATGGATGTGGAGGAGGGGCAGTATCTGGAGACTGAGACGATCCGAATGCTATTCCAGCCCTTGATCGAGAATGCGATCCGATACGGGCTGGGAGACATAGGGGTGGTGGATGTCCGGATATTCCATGATGTGCGCAATAACTATGCGGTTATCACGATTCAGGATTATGGGAACGGACTGTGCAGGGAGAAGCTGGAGCAGCTGAACCGCCCTTTCTTTTATGAGGACAACGGGGAAGGGGATACCGCTGGAATCGGGCTGCGATATGTGCGTCACTGTCTGGAAGGGTTCTATCAGGGAAAGGCGATCCTGGCGATCAACAGTGAGATCGGCAGGGGAACCAAGGTGACGATCATCATTCCGGTCCAGTGCGGATAACAAAGGAGCAGATATGATCAGAGTATTGATAGTAGATGACGATAAACTTGCCAGACGGGGACTTGCGTCCCTGATGCACTGGGAAACATATGGCATGGCGGTGGTGGGAGAGGCACAGAACGGGAAGAACGCGCTGCAGTTCATCCAGGAGCATCCGGTGGATCTGGTGTTTGTGGATATTGACATGCCGGAGATGAGCGGGATCGAATTTATGGAAGAATGCCGGAAGATCAAGCCGGATGTACAGTTTGTGGTGTTGTCCTTTTTTGAAAATTTTTCCTATGTGCAGACCACCCTGCGGTTAGGGGGACTGGATTATATCTCCAAGACCTCTATGGAACTGGATAACGGAGACACCATCTTACAGCGGATCGTGGAAAAATTTGAGCAGCGCATTTGTAAAACGGTCCCGCATGGAGAGACGGAGAAAGAACTGGTGGAGATATGGAACGAATGCCGGACGCAATATTGGTTCTTTAATGATGTTGCCTTTGAGCGTTTAAAGGAACTGATGCAGGAGGCGGAGCCCAAGGTCTCGAATGTACGGCGCATGGAAATGATGATCGTCAGGTATATCAGCGAACTGGAAAGAATGCTGGAATTGCCGGAGAGCACGGTTCCGCTCTTTTCCGATGTGGAAGAGATGGCAGGGTGGCTTACCGTATACAGGGACAAAATATATAAAACAGTGTCCATGCGCTCCTTTGGGAACGACGCGGAAATGATCCTGAAAGCCATTTTCTATATGAAAGAGCATCTGGCGGAGAACCTTTCTACCAGCATTGTGGCAGAACATGTCGGCTGCAGCAGGAGCTATTTCTGCACCATCTTTAAAAAGTTTTCCGGGCTTTCCTTTGGGGATCTCCTGCAGCAGATCCGGATGGAGCGGGCGAAGGAGTTATTGCGTACCACTTCGGATTCCGTGACAGAGGTTGCCTTTTCTTCCGGATATAATAACATCTATTATTTTAACCGGATCTTCCAGAAAGCGGAGAACTGCAGTCCGACAGAGTTTCGGAAGAACAGGGTTAAGAATGCAGACTGGTAACCGATAGGAGAGAGGAATTGGCGGAATCAGCAAAAAGGCAGGATCCGCTCCACGACAAACACGGCCGCGCAAGCGAGCAGGGCGACTGTGAGCAGGCTCTTTCCCCTGTATGCCGCGATGACGGCGACGATGAGCCCTGCCAGCGCGGAGTAGGTGCTCGCGGTGGCGTGCAGGATCGCCGGAAAGGTCATGGCGGCGAGGCAGGCATAGGGCACGTAATATAAAAAAGACCTGACGTGAATGTTGGTGATCTCCTTCTTGGACAGCGCGAGCGGAAGCATGCGGATCAGGTAGGTCACGCCTGCCATCACAAGGATATAGAGATAGATGTTGTGTTCCATGTTATCGTCCTCCTTCTTCTGCCTTCCCGTCCTCGATCGGCCTGAGCCATGCCGCGATGCCGGCAACCGTGACGGTCGTGATGATGATGACAAAACCCGACGTGATCCTGTTCAGAACCGGAAGGACTGAGAATAAGAAGCTCAGCCCCATCGCCGACAGGACGACGAGCAGAACCGTGCGGTTCTGCCTGGCGGGCGGTATGATGATCGCGAGGAACATTCCGTAGATGGCAACGCCGAGTGCGCTGATCACGAAGGCGGGAAGAATGTTCCCCGAAACTGCGCCTGCCAGCGTTCCCAGCACCCACCCCGGGACGGCGACGCTCGTGACGCCATAGTGGTAGGCGGGGGACAGCGCTTTGTCAAGGCTTGCATCCAGCCCGAAGATCTCGTCTGTCACGCTGTATGCCATGAGATATCTGTGCCAGTGCGGCGCAGTGCGGTTCAGTTTCTGCGCCAGGGAGAAGGACATCAGACAGTAGCGCAGGTTGATGACCAGCTGTGTCAGGGCGATCTCGATATAGGTTCCGCCCGCGGCGATGATCGCAAGTCCGGAGAACTGTCCGGCGGAGGTAACGTTCGTGAGTGAGATCAGCACCGCCTGCAGGATGCTCAGTCCGTCTGCGGCGGACGCCATTCCAAATGTAAACGATACGGCAAAATATCCCAGCGCGACGGCGACCCCGTCGCGCAGTCCGTTTTGATAGTCTTTTGTTTTCAAGAGTGTATCCTCATTTTTGTTTCTATCTGCTGTATTTTTCTACGATCGCTTTCATCTGATCCCATTTCGCTTCCATGTCCGCGACCAGCTTGAACTGCGTTCGTGCGCGGTCGAGATTGTGGTTTTCCCGGTGGACTTTGAAGTAGGTGTCCCCTGTCAGGAAATCAGCCAGGAATCGGATGCCGCACTCGTAGGTCATCAGTTTCGCGCCCATCGGAAGCATCTCGATCTCCTTTGCGGTAAGACTGCCGGCACAGCCCTCGAGATAGCCTTTCGTGAAAGCTTCAAACAGGGAGAGATCCAGAGACACCTTGTCCAGATCCGGTTCGTCCTCGTCGCCGGTGCTCGCGCCGAAGCGGATCGAGTCCCCGAAATCATAGAGCGAGAGTCCGGGCATGACCGTGTCGAGGTCGATGATGCACAGCGCTTTTCCGGTGTCCGCGTCAAACAGGATATTGTTCAGCTTGGTGTCGTTGTGCGTTACCCTGAGCGGCAGCGCTCCCGCGTCCAGCAGGGCTGTCAGGACAGCAGTCTCAGACTCCCTGTCAAGGGCGAATGCGATCTCTGTCCGGGCGAGGGCGGCGCGTTCCCTGTCGCCGCTCTGCACAGCCGCCCTGAAATCCCGAAAGCGGGAGGACGTGTTGTGAAAGTTCGGTATGGTCTCATGCAGCGTCCCGGCCGGAAAGTCCGCCAGCATTTTCTGAAAACTGCCGAAAGCGACTGCGCTGTCATAAAAATCTTTCGCGTTTCTCACTTTTTCCAGACAGACTGAGCGCTCTATAAAGGGAAAAACCCGCCAGTAGCTGCCGCCGCTGTCCCGGAAAAAGCTTGCGCCGTCCCTAGTCTTAAGGACATTTAACGTCTCACGCTCCGGATCTCCGCCGCGGGAGCGGATGATACCGCGCAGGTGATCCGTGACATGGACGATGTTTTCCATGAGCAGCGGCGGATTCCTGAATATGTCGTGGTTCATGCGCTGCAGGATATATTTTTTTTCGCTGTGATCCGCTGTCTCATAGCGGAGGAGGAACGTGTCATTGATATGGCCGTTTCCATAAGGACTTTGCTGGACGAGGGTGCCGTTGATGGCATCAGCGATCCCAAATGCCGCGACCGCCTCGTCTATCCTTGCGCAGGCTGGATTTGTGGTACTCATATTAAACCTCCTTCGATCCACTGCATTTCCATCGGAGCAAGGTCAAGCTGCCGGAAGAGCGCGCCGTTCACATACAGACCGGTTTTCTGCGGTTTCTTCGAATTGTTGATGACAGCGATCTTGCCAGTTTGCTCGAACACGGCAAGCTCCGTGTCCACGTTTGTGACATAGTATTTCTTCATCTCGTCCTCCCGGTGTGCGGCGTAGTAGATCGCGCGCAGCAGGATGCGGCAGTTCTGGGGAGAGTACGGAAGCCCTGTGAAGTAGACGCTCCTGCCCTTTCCGTATTCATTGACTACCAGGCGGCTGTACTTTCCGTCCATATCGAGGATCTGGTAGTGCTCGCCCTGCGCGTAGATACGGCTCTTTCCTTCGCCGAAATCGATCTCGCCGGGAATGTCTTCCAGAATAAAGTGTTCGCGGTCTGGCTCGTTGTACTTATCGGTGCTCATGGAGAAGCCAAGTTCTCTGTCAACACCCAGCACGTCGCTGAGCTGGAAGAAACGCCCCTGATACTGGCAGGCGCTCGGCTCGCCCACGCCGATGAACCCGCCGCCCTCGTCCACGAACCGGCGGATCGCACACACGACCTTTTCGTCTTTCCAGTTTTCAGCGCCGCTCCAGGAGGTGTAGGCGTCCCCGGCGTTGATGATCACGCTGATATCGGGATCAATGCCGTTTCGGATCTGGTCGAAGTCGATGAACTCGACGTCGATCGGCATTCCGCTCAGACATTCGATCACACCCACATAGGAGTAGATCTCGCGGTACCACAGCGCGTGGTGCACCTGGTTCGACATCCACCGCCGGATATTGCCCCAGCAGTTTAAGATCCCTACCTTGAAAGGCGCAGTGTACGCCCTGGTCCCCTGCATATTCTGATGGATCTGACGGAATTCGTCGACTACTTTTTGTATCTGGTCGATAAACCCAGGCCACTCGGATGCCAGTTTCAGGTAGCCGCCGTAGCCGATCCTGTCCAGTGGGGAGCGCAGGATCGCCCTTCTGGCCTTCAGCCAGTTGTCCTGTGCCTCGCCGATCGGGTCGCCGCCCTCCGTGAAGACATCGGGGAAAAAGTAGGGGAGCAGCCTGCCTTCGGTGTATTTCACGCCCTTGATGTCGGAGATCATCCTCAGTGTGACGCCGTCCCCGACTGAGCCGACGACAGCGTCCAGGCCGATGTCCGCAAAATATTTTCCAAAAGGTTCCGTCCCGATCCAGTGGTCGCCCAGGAACATCATGGCTTCCTTGCCGTAGCTGTGCACGATGTCAACAAGCTCTTTGGCGAGCTTTGAGACCTCGATCTGCTGGAATTCGATGAAATCCCGGAATTCCCTGGAAGGCACGCGGAAGGTCGAGTTGTGGTAGCCCTGGTCGACGATGTACTCCGGACGGAACGGATAGCCCGCCCATTTTTCAAACTGTTCCAGGATATAGGGGCTCACACTGGCGCTGTAGCCAAACCACTCCACGTACTTTTCCCGCTTCTGGTCGTCGAAGGTCAGGGTGAACTGGTGGAAAAAGGTGGTGAAGCGCACGACGTCAACATTCGGATTGTCCTCGCACCATTTTTTCAGCTTTTCCTTCACATAGATCTGCGTCTTGGGCTGCCGCACGTCGTAGGTCAGCTGGTGGGGCGCATTTTTCCAGTCGTTTGTGATGAAATTATACATATGCACCGGATCCCAGATCAGAAACGCGAGGAAGCTGACGGTGTACTGGTGATACGGAATGGTCTCGATCACAACCTCGCCTGCCGCGCTGTCGTACTCCCAGCGGTCTGTGGGAACGACCTCGCCTGTCGTGCGGTCCACGACTTCCCACCAGCGCTTCGGAGAGTCGATCGTATTGACTTTGAGCTGTTCTGTGTGGAAGCCTTTCATAAGCCTGATGCGAAGACTTTCGCCCTTCGCCGTGACGCGGTCGCTGATCAGGTATTCCTGCTGGATCTCCTCCGGGTGCTGCATCGCCCAGTTGTTATCCTTGCGTGTGGTGTAGTAGGTTGCATATATTTTGGCATTTTGGTTCAGGAGCTCTTCGGGCATGGTCGTGCCGTCGCAGTCGCGCAGGGCATCTGCGCCCAGCAGATTTTTCAGCCGGATCGTCTCATCAACCATATCTACATCTGTCGGCAGCGTCAGTCTGCCTGTGTTTTCCATATTCATTGTACGGCCTCCTTTTTCGCGTGTTTATTGATACTTTTTGTTGTAAAGATAGAGGAGAACTAATATTCCGGCGAGCCCGGCAAGCATTGTCAGAAGCCCGGCAGGTCCGATGTTGCGCTGGCCTGTTATGATCAGTGCCATGCTGGCGATGAAGACCAGCAGGTAGAGTACTCTGATGATGTGTTTCATATCCATACCGCCCTCATTAAGGTGTGTGATCCGGGAGGCTTCTGTGCATCTGGTAAAGACCAGGTATGTAAAAACTCTGGGGACACATAGATGCTTGTATGGCAAACGGTTGTCTGCCATAAGCGATTATTAAATATGGTTTAAGTATAATGGAAATATTATTTATATTCAATCTGATTGTTGCTTGATATTTTAGAAATCTTGCTTTTGGATACTTTTATTTAAATGAAAAGCAGATAATTTTTTGATATTGTGCATGTTATATAGTACGTGTACAAATATACTTTTATTTTTATACAAGTTATCAAAATAAAAAATTAAACTTTTGAACCCTTTTTTGAAAAATGTACCGGATATACAAAAATGGATAAAAAATAAATTTTAGAAATTTTTGAATAGTGGAACCTGTGGACAAAATATCTAAATTCTGGTATATATTATAATAAGAATGAATCAAACGTAAACAGGGGCAGCGCAACGTTACTGTTTGCCCGTCCGCCAAAGTAGTGAATAGAACTGGGAGGAGATACCATGGGAAATATCAGATATTGTATTGAAGACAGAAAACCCTCTGGTTTTGACGGGGCCAGGCTTTTGTATGTATCCACCTCGAAATATGAGGGAGACTGGCAGAGCATACTGCACTCCCACCCGTTCAGCGAATTGTTTTATGTGGTGCATGGAAGCGGTACATTTGTTACGGAGGACATGGAGTTTCCCGTGTGCGAGAATGACATGGTCATCATCAATCCCCACGTGCAGCACACCGAGAAATCACTGTACACGACGCCGCTTGAATATATTGTGCTGGGAATCGACGGGCTCATGTTCTCGTTTGACAAGATTGCGTCTGTACAGGATAGTATCCTGATGCAGACTGCATTGGGTGATGTGTACAAATATAACACGCAGAATTCGTATGTGTACGCCTATCTGAACATCATGCTCGAGGAAATCACCAAGAAAGAGGAAAATTATGAGGCAGTCTGTCAAAATCTCCTGGAAGTGATCATGCTGTGCATGCTCCGCCACAACAATCTGTCCATTGTGCAGAACAGCAATGTCCTGCTGAACAGGGAGTGCGCCCGGATCAAAAAATATCTGGACGCCAATTATTCGGAGAACATCACGCTCGATACGCTGGCGGCTTTCTCCCACATGAACAAATATTATCTGGCGCATGCCTTCACGAAATATATGGGTGTCTCCCCCATCACGTATCTGCTTCAGAAGCGGATCGAGGAGGGGAAATCGCTGCTCAGCTCCACATCGCATTCTATCTCACAGATTTCGACGATACTGGGATTTTCCTCGCAGTCCTATTTCTCGCAGGCGTTCAAGAAAGCGACCGGAAGGACGCCGGTTCAGTACAGGAGCGAGAGCAAGCGCGGCGGTGTGGAGAAACGGGAGGCGGGGGCTGTATTAGAGCGTGTTTGAAAGCCGATGAATCAGTAGTAATTTCTATCAGGAGGTATGGACGATGACAATAAATACAAATACAATGGTTTCTATTACGGAAGCAAATCAGAATTTTTCAAAAGTAGCAAGACTAGTGGATGAGCATGGGACAGCTGTTATATTAAAAAATAATGTACCAAGATACCTTGTCATAGATTTCAGTAAAGCAGAACATGAAGCTGTTGCGTCAAATGAAGATGTGTTGAGTATATCGAAACGATTAATTGAGAAGAATAAGGAATCTTATGAAGTGCTTGCAAAATGATAAGGCTGACAAAAGAACAGATTCTATTGCTTCATGCTCAGTTAATAGAGACTACCGGAGGAAGCGATGGGATCAGGGACATGGGTCTGCTTGAATCTGCATTAGAAAGTCCGTTCTAATCTTATGGTGGAGAAGAATTATATCCAAGCATACAGGCAAAGGCAGCGAGACTTTGTTATGGACTGGTTAAAAATCATGCAATGATAGATGGCAATAAAAGACTGGGGTGCCATACGATGTTAGTCTTTTTGGCATTAAATGGTTATGAGATGGAATATGCACAGAAAGAGCTATCAGATTTAGTCTTAGATATAGCGGCGGACAGAAAACAGTACGATGATATTTTACATTGGTTGTTGGTGCATCAGATGTAAGCCAGATGGTTTGAAACTTGACAGACAGGAGGGGCAACATGCATTTCGTGGATGCAAAGGGGATATTGTCCGCCCAAAACGGCATGAATCTGTACAGGGGCTGTACGCACGGCTGTATCTACTGTGACAGCAGGAGCACCTGTTATGGATTTACACATGAATTTGAGGATATCGAGGTCAAGCAGAATGCGCCGGAGCTGCTGGAGAGGACGCTCCGCTCCAAACGCAGAAAGTGCATGATCGGGACAGGCGCGATGTGCGATCCGTATATGCACTGTGAGGAGACGCTTGGGCTCACGAGAAAATGTCTGGAGATCATTGACCATTATGAGTACGGTGTGGCAATCCAGACGAAATCCGACCGGATCCTGCAGGATCTGGATCTGCTCGGGAGTATCCACAGGAAAGCGAAGTGCGTCGTTCAGATGACGCTGACGACGTATGACGAGGAGCTTTGCAGGATATTGGAGCCCAATGTGTGCACGACAAAGGACCGGGTAAGGGCACTAAAGATTTTTCGGGACCAACAGATACCGACAGTCGTCTGGCTGTCGCCGATCCTGCCGTTTATCAATGACACAAGGGAAAATATCGAAGGGATCCTGGATCAATGCATCGAGGCGAAGGTGTACGGCATCATCTGCTTTGGCATGGGGGTGACGCTGCGCGACGGCGACCGCGAGTATTTCTATGCCGCGCTGGACAGGCACTTTCCCGGTATGAAAGAGCGATACCGGAAAAAGTACGGTCACGCCTACGAAATACAGAGTGACCGGAACCGGGAGCTGATGGCGCTGTTTCGGGAAAAATGCCGGAAGAACGGCATCGTGCATGATGTGGACGCCTGCTTTGACTATCTGCGGGAGTTCCCGCAGAAGTATGAGCAGTTGAGGCTGTTTTGAGGATTGCTATCGATATTCTTAAAATGTAAATGGTATCTCATCAAAGTACTGGTAAAATTCAGTATTACCCCAGGAAGCCTTCGGTCTGTAGTCATAGTAGACGCCGTTGACGCCAAAATTAGGACAGCTGTCGGTCGCCATGGACAACCTGATGACGTTTCCGTCGGCGAGGGTCAGCTCCAGGCAGGCATTCTCATTGCCGCAGCCGGCGCCCCATAAGATGTAAGTCGCGTTGGAGAACCAGTCTTCGAATAGCGCAAGGATCTTCTGATCGGTGATGGTCTGGCTGTAAAATTTCCAGTCTGTGAAGATACTGCGCACATCCAGTTTTGCGGATACGATATCATGGATCTGTGTGATGTCGACCTGTTCATAGCCGAGCTCATCTGACAGGGCCTGCCGTACAAGGTCGCAGAGCGCTTCGTTGCGGACAAGGGATTCTGCAAAGTCATGTTCCGGGTCGGGATCGGTTGTATAGAGATAGCCGCCCTCGAAGACTGTGTAGGCGTAGCCCTTATAGTACAGTTCATAGCCTGTTTCTTTCAGTCCTTTTTTGACGATGACGGAGAGATCGCCATCGTCCTGCCAGTCGGGTCTGGTGTGCTCCATCAAGGATATCAGCCGGCGCTGTACATCACCGGAAGGGATATAGAAATATTCCATATGGTCCCTGAGTTCGGAGGGCTGTACGCCGATACACACCTGGTCAGATTCCGGGTCGGCGTACAGCGTGATGCCGTGATAGACCATGCTTTCTGGATCTGCTGCAGTTTCGGCATCGAGCCCGGCCGCGGTCTCTGTACTGATCTCAGTCTCAGATTCTGCCATGGTATTCTCAATATGGATCTCTGTATTGATCTCAGCATTGGTAAGGGCTTCTGTATCGGTACGGGTTACCGGTGGGTCTGGCTGTGCGTCATCTGTCAGTCCGGGCGGATCCTGTGTACCGCCGTCATGTACGGCACTGCCATAAGTGCACCCGACGATGCCGCAGCAGAGAACAAGTGTTGCTGCCAGCGTGGCGATCCTGGTGCGGGGTCTGTTTTTTAACAGACGGATCCTTTTCTTCATCTCTTTCATACCTCCTGCGGCGCCGGTCCGGTATCCTGCCATGCGCATACCTGGCGTCTGCGACAGCATTTCGGCAGCCAGGATCAGCGTCCTGGCATACTGGATGTGGTTTTCTTCCCCGATGCGTTTCAGGGTGCCGGCGTCGCAGGCAAGCTCACAGTCGTTTGCGGACCGGTATGCTGCCAGCCACACAAAGGGATTGTACCAGTATATGCATATACAGATGCATCTTACTACAGTCCAGAGGTGATCCCTGTGTCTGAAATGCGTGTATTCGTGTGCCAATATGTAAGCAAGCTGTTCTTCGTCAAAATGAGCTTTCCTGTCGACATAGATCGCGGGGGCAAAGAGTCCGGTCAGGCAGGGCGTGCCAAGTCCGTCTATCTCAAAAATAGGAAGCTTGTCTATATATCTTCCCGTCAGAATCCGATCATGCCGCAGCCAGCTTCGAAAACGGACGGCACTCCACAGAAAGATCCCGCCGCACAGAAGAATGCCTGCGATCCACAGTGCAGTGAGGATCACTGATATTTGGAAAAAGGAAATCGGCGCGGTCTGTTGATCTGAAGCATTCTGATCCCAAAATGCTGGATTTAAAGCATTTTGATTCAAATTATTCGGATCTGAGTTTTTCTGATCCGAGTTTTTCTGATCCAGAGCATTCTGCTCAAGATTCTGATCTGAGATAGAGGCGTCAGGATTGCCGCTTTGTGTCAGCGCTGTGCCTGTGTGTGCGCCGGGGCGGTAGCCTGTGCCGCCGCTTTCCAGAGCAGTCTGATCTACAAGATTGAGAACGCTCATATGTGTCTCGAAGGCGGGCAGGGGGATCAATAATTTGACGACTGCCAGCAGCCACAGCGCGTATTTCAGGCATGGATCGATTCGCTTTTCCAACAGGGCTGAGAGAAGCAAGAGGAACAGGATCAGCAGGGTTGAGGTTATGATATGGTCTATCATGGTTACCGGCCTCCTTTTTCAAGAGCGGGATTGAACATACTAGTGTTACTTGTGTCGAACAATTTTAGTATAGCAAACAGGTTGACGGATGTCAACCTGTTTTTGGAATCCAAACGATTCCAGCCTTGTCATTGGTGCATAATCAGAGTATACTGTTATTAGTTAGCTTATGTGAATTTTAAGTCTTTGTATGATACATCGTTTGGGCCGGGAAACCAGAAGAGCAGTGTGATGCTGCGTTGGTAAGAGAGGATCATATATGAAAATCAGGGAAATGTTCGAGACACTTCAATTAAATAAGATTTTGGACAAGGGGGGCGGGACGCACCGCCAGTTGTTCACGCCGTGGGGAGAGCGCATCGCGCAGGAGCAGGCAGAGGTCGTGCTGACAGAGTATCCGAGGCCGCAGATGGTGAGGAGGAATCATACGATCCTGAACGGTATCTGGAAGTATGCGGTCACGGGTGATGACACAAGACCTGTGCTGTGGGACGGAGAGATCCGCGTGCCGTTCTCGCCGGAGACGGAGCTGTCCGGCGTGAACCGCCAGTTGAAACCGGACGAGTACCTGTGGTATGAGCGCAGGCTCGAGATCGACAGGATCCCGGCGGGGAAGCGGCTGCTCCTGAATTTTGGCGCCTGCGACGAGCGGTGCCGCGTTTATGTGAATGATGAGCTGGCAGGGACGCACTCGGGCGGCTATCAGGCGTTCACGCTTGACATTACCTCCTGCATACAGACGGGCAGGAACACCCTGCGCCTCTGTGTGCAGGACAGGAGCGATACTTCGTACCATGGCAGAGGCAAGCAGATGCTCAAAAACGGCGGCATGTTCTATACTGCGCAGAGCGGTCTGTGGCAGACGGTGTGGTGCGAGTGGGTGCCGGAGATCTATATCCGGGAACTGCGCATCACCCCTGATTATGATCATGACAGGGTTGTCATCGAAGTGACTTCCAATCAGGTGATCTCCGGGAAGGCAGCGCCCGACTCTGATAAGGCGGTGCTTTTTGGGACGGATATTTCCAGCGAGAATGCGGATACGACAGAGATCCCATGCAAGATCCTTCTGTTTGACAGAAATCATATCGCTGGTGAGAAGAGGACAGTCGTCACGGCGGAGGAAAAGGCTTCGATCACGATGGACGTGCCGGACAAGAAGAGCTGGACGCCGGAAGATCCATTTCTGTATGAGCTTAGGATCGTTTACGGCGAGGACATGGTGGAGAGTTATTTTGGCATGCGGTGCTTTACGGCAGAGCCGGACAGGGACGGGATCCCCAGGCTCTGTCTGAACCACAGGCCCTATTTTCAGAAGGGGATCCTCGACCAGGGCTATTATCCCGAGAGCCTGATGACGCCGGTGAGCGACGAGGCGATGATCTTTGATATCGAAACGGCAAAGGCGAAGGGATTTAATATGATACGGAAGCATTGCAAGATAGAGCCCATGCGCTGGTACTACCACTGCGACAGGCTTGGGATGCTCGTCTGGCAGGATATGATCAACGGCGGAACGACTTACAACCTGGTCAAGACCTGCTATATCCCGACGGTCCTGTTCCCGCTCCGCCGCAAGTGCGACAACGATTATGCCTATATGTCCAGGGCGGACAAAAACGGCAGGGAGGAGTGGAAGAAGGAGTGTGTAGAGACCGTGAAGCAGCTCTACAACTGCACATCGATCTGCATGTGGGTGCTCTTCAATGAAGGATGGGGGCAGTTTGATGCGAAGGAGAACACCGATATGGTGCGCGATATCGACAGTACGCGCATCATTGACGCCCACAGCGGCTGGTTTGACCAGGATGCGGGCGATGTGAAGAGCGAGCATATCTATTTCTTTGAGCTGATCGCCAAAAAGAGTAAAAAGCCGTATGTCATATCGGAGTTTGGGGGGATATCCCATGCGGTGGAGGGGCACATGTATTCCGATAATTATTTTGGATATGGAAGCCACAGCGATATGGAAGCGCTGCGGGATGCATATGCTGCGCTTGACCGGCGAGTGGAGGATCTGAAAAAGGAAGGGCTGTGCGCGTCGGTGTACACACAGCTCACCGATATCGAGGAGGAGACCAACGGTATCATGACGTATGACCGAAGGGTGCTGAAATTATGAGAAAGAAGATGATCGCGATCATAGAGGATGATGTGCACATCGGGGACATCATCGAGGAGAGCCTCCGCAGGGAGGGGTATCGGACCTGCCGCGCGTATTCGGGCACGGAGGCGCAGTATCTGCTGGCAGATCAGAAAGCCGGGCAGGAGCTGGATCTGATCCTGCTGGATCTGATGCTGCCCGGCATGACCGGGGAGGCGCTCCTGCCGCAGATCCGGGATATCCCTGTCATCGTGATCAGCGCGAAGGTTGGCGTGGACGATAAGGTGGAGGCATTGCTTGGCGGCGCGGCGGACTACATCACAAAGCCGTTTGCGATCAGGGAGCTGCTCGCCCGCATCACGGTGCAGTTACGGAAGCGTGATGTGTCTGCGGGTGCGGGACAAGGCGGAGATTATTGCAAAGGTCAGGATGAGGGAAAACTGTCCGTGGGAGATCTCACGCTCGACCTTGTGCTGCGCGAAATTTCATCAAAAAAGCCGGTGAACGCGCAGCTTGAGAACACAAAAACGGCATTGGTGTCAGACGGCGCGTCGGTCCGTCTGACACGGACAGAGTTTGCGATTCTGCGCCTGCTGATGCAGAATGCCGGACAGGTTTTCTCCAAGGCCGCGATCCTAGACTGCATCAGTGCGGACACGCCGGACTGCACAGACAGTTCATTGAAGCAGCATATCAGCAATCTCAGGAGGAAACTTGCAGAGATCGGCGAAGCGGACTGCATCGAGGCGGTCTGGGGGATCGGGTTCCGCCTGAACCTCTGAATTTCAGAAAATCTTTACCAAATCTTGACTGATTTCTTTACCGGTTTCTTGAACCTTATGCTTTACTATGATCTTAACACAGTTCCTCATATCTGTGACAGAACAAGGCTGCAAGTGGTCGGAAAAAGAAGAAAGAAGGTAGAGAAAAATGGATTACTGTCTGACAACAAACGCACTCTGCAAGCACTACAAGGATTTCAAGGCGCTGAACAACCTGTCCATGCACGTGCCAAAGGGTGCGATCTATGGTTTTGTGGGAAAAAACGGCGCGGGCAAGACGACGTTGATCCGCCTGATCTGCGGTCTGCAGATGCCGACGGCGGGATCGTTTACCCTGTATGGTGTGGGCAATACGGACAGAAGGATCGCAAGATGCCGCCGCAGGATCGGCGCGGTGGTGGAGACGCCGTCGGTATATCTGGACGCGACGGCAAAGGAAAACATCAAGGAGCAGTACCGTGTGCTCGGCATGCCTTCCTTTGGCGGGGTTGATGAGCTGCTCGCGTTTGTCGGTCTGGAAAACACGGGAAAAAAGAAGGTGCGGAATTTTTCGCTCGGCATGCGCCAGCGGCTCGGGATCGCGATCGCGCTGTGCGGGGAGCCGGATCTTCTGATGCTCGACGAGCCGGTGAACGGTCTCGACCCGCAGGGGATCATAGAGATCAGGGAGCTGATCCTGCGCTTAAACCGCGAGCGGCAGATCACGGTGCTGATATCAAGCCACATTCTTGACGAACTGTCGCGGCTCGCCACGCACTACGGCTTTATCGACAAGGGCAGCATGGTGCGGGAGATCAGCGCTGATGAGCTGGAGGCGGAGTGCAGGAAGTGTACGCGGATCGTGGTGAGTGATACGAGACTTTTGTGTATGGCGCTTGACCGGATCGGATTGGAGTACCGCGTGGTGTCCTCCGCAGAGGCGGACGTCTACGGGGAGATCAGGGCGGCGGATCTGGTGCATGCGCTCGACGCGGCAGGCTGTGAGACGATCTCCATGCACGAGAGAAATGAGAGCCTTGAAACGTATTATATAAATCTGATCGGAGGTGGGCAGAATGCGTAATCTGCTGTCGGCAAATTTTGCAAGGCTCTGGCGGAGCAGGCTTTTCTGGATCGTGGAGGCAGGCGTGTTCGCGTGGGGTGTTCTTGCGTATTATCTGTTGAGGGTCAATACGGCGAACGGTTATCCGTTCGTGAATGGAAACAGTTATTTCTTTAACCAGATGACGTTTGTGGGAGTCACGATCGCGTGCTTCAGCGGATTGTTCATAGGGACGGAGTACAGTGACGGCACGATGCGCAACAAGATCAACGTGGGACACAGCAGGGTAACGATCTACCTGGCAAATCTGGTCACAGTCACATGTGCGGGGTTAGCGCAGTTTGCGGCATACACGCTGGCAGCATTGACAGCGGGACCGCTTCTGACAGGCGATCTGGTGTGGAGTAAGCTGCACAGTCTGCCGGAGACGTTTGCGCTCGCTTTTCTGTCGATCTGTACGAGCGCGGCAATAGCGGTGCTGATCTCCATGGTGGTGCAGGATAAGGCAAAGGCGGTCCTGCTGAACGCAATGCTCTCCATACTGATCCTGGCAGCAGGCGCGTCAGCGCTCAAAGGCCTCCTGCAGCCCCCGATGACAGAGCGGGTGTACAATGCGGGAACTGGGGAGTATGCGTATGCATCGGAAGAAAACCTTGGAGATCTGGAAAAGCTTGGAATCGAGATGGTGCCCAATCCCAAATATCTGAGCGGGACGGAGCGGAAGGTCTACGAATACATTTCCGCGGTGCTGCCTACTTCGCTGGCACTCTCTTGCTCGCTGGACGAGGTGGAAAATGGGTATGACCGCTTTTCGGGGCTGCAGGTATTTGGTACACTGGCGGCGGTGGCAGTGCTCTCCGGCAGCGGGATACTGGTGTTTCGCAAAAAAGATCTGAAATAAGGATAAGGAGGAGAGAGATGGTTTCATTTCCATGGGGCATAGTCTGCGCTGCGGGGGCAGTTGTCATAGTGCTGCTGGTCACAAAGATCATATTTCTGTATCGGGATCTGGATGAGATCGGTGCACAGATCAAGGATCGTCTGGACGGGGACACGAACAACCGGATCTATGTCCCGGGAAATGACAGGCATGTCAGGGCGTTTGCGGATCGTCTGAACAGGGAACTTGGCATATTATACGAAAACCGCCGCAGATACCGGAATGGCGACAGGGAGCTCAAGGAGGCTGTCACCAACATTTCGCATGACCTGCGCACACCGCTCACGGCGATCTATGGCTATCTGGAGCTCGCGGATGCGGAGCTGGGAGACGGGAGCGCGGCGCATTATCTCGCGCAGATACGCGATCGCGCGGATGCGATGTGCACGCTCACGGAGGAACTGTTCCGGTATTCCATCATTCTGTCCACGCCCCAGAAGGATGCTGGAAGGCAGGGAACGCCGGCTGATGCCGCAGCGGACTTGGATTCCGATAAGACGAAAGTGGTCCTGAACCGTTTTCTGGCAGACTGTCTGTTGTCTTATTATGATATTTTCATGCAGAACGGGATCGAGCCCCAGATCAGGATCGCGGACGAGGATGTGGTACGTTTTCTGGACGAAGGAGCGCTGAAACGTGTATTCTGCAATATACTGGACAATGCCGTCAAATACAGCAGGCCCGCCTGGGACACAGGTGACAGTGACAGGTGTTCCGGGCAGGCTGTGCTGTCTGTTGAATTATGTCCGGACGGTACGATCACATTCCGCAACAGTGCGCAGGAGATGGACTGGGTGTCCTGCGAACGCCTCTTTGACCGCTTTTATACCGTGGAGACTGGGAGAAACTCGACCGGTCTCGGACTTTCGATCGCAAAGCTTCTGACAGAGCGCATGGGAGGGAGCATCTCGGCGGCGTATGCAGACGGAATGCTTTCGATCGCGGTGCGGCTGTGATGGGAGACTGGGTGTAAGAATATTTTGATAGAAAGCAGGTGTTAAAGTATGCCAGAACATCAGACAATAGAATGGAAAGAATCATGGCATGATGAGTTTTTAGAGTGGATTTGCGGATATGCCAATGCTTATGGAGCAACACTTTATATAGGAAAAAATGATAACGGGGATGTTGTTGGACTTAGCGATAAGGAGAGGAAGAAACTCTTAGAGTCTATTCCTAATAAAATTACAGACACAATGGGTATTTAAATATTTTTATCGTTCCGGAAGCACGATGAGAACGATAACCGGAAAAGAGCTGGATAAAGCGATACTGAAATCACAGGGCAGAACATGGGATGGTATGCCGATCCCGAAGTTAAAAGTGACAGATTTAAGAAAAGAGGCAATCGATTTACTGAAAGAAAAGGCGATAAGAAGAGGAAGACTGACAGAGGAAGAAACAAGGGTTGATGATACAATATTGATGGATAACCTTCATTTAATTGATGAAGAGGGTTATCTGATAAGAGCAGCAATGCTGGCATTTTATAAAGATCCAGAGAAATGGGTTACAGGCTCTTATATTAAGATCGGCTATTTTGGAGATTCCGATGCTGATTTGAGATATCAGGACGAAGTACATGGTTCTCTCATTGAACAGGTGGATAAGACTATTGATTTAGTCTATACGAAATATCTGAAAGCATTGATTTTTTATGATGGCATTCAGAGAGTTGAGCAGTTTATGTTTCATCAGGATGCCTTTCGAGAGATTTTGCTGAATGCAGTTGTGCATAAGGATTACAGTAGCTGCAATCCGATCCAAATCAGTGTATATGAAGATAAAATATACATTTGGAATGATGGCGAGATGCCATCTGAATTAGATTCTACAGATAAGTTGTTTATGAAGCATTCTTCTAAACCATATAATCCGAATCTGGCGGGTATTTTCTTTAAGAGTGGAATGATCGAGGCGTGGGGAAGAGGATTTGACAAAATCAGAGAAGCATGTGCAAAGTATAACGCGCCATTGCCAGAATATAATATGAGTACATCAGGGATTATGGTGCTTTGTAAAGCGTGTGATAAATATTTGGATATATTGCGAGATAATGGTCATCATGATCAAACTGGTTATGATGTGGTCATGAAGATTTTAGATTTTTGTAAAGAAGCAAGATCCATATCGGAAATTATGGAAAAATTTGGGTTTGACAGTAGGACAAGCTTTAGAAGGAAGTATTTAAATACATTGGTAAAAGAGGGTAGATTGAAAATGACATTGCCGGATAAGCCAAAAAGTAAAAATCAAAAATATTATTCATAATAGAATTCATGACCACATCATGACCAAAGTGGTCGTGATATGGTCATGATATTGAAATAGTGGGTACAATAAGGCTTGGAAAATCCTTTGGGGTATCTGACTGATATTTGCAGGGAACGTTTTCCCTACCCGTCCACTGTGTAATACTGCGCCTGGGCGTGCCACAATTCGCTGTATTTTCCGCGTTCGTCACATAGAAGCTCCTCGTGGGAACCGTGTTGGACGATGTGACCGTTGTCAAATACCACGATCTGGTCGCAGAAGCGGCATGAGGCGAGGCGGTGAGAGATATATACGGTCGTTTTGTCTCCTGAGATCGTGTTGAAATCAGAATAAACTTCATATTCGGATACCGGATCGAGCGCGGCGGTGGGCTCGTCCAGGAGAATGAACGGCGAATCTTTGTAGAGGGCGCGTGCGAGGGCGATCTTCTGCGCCTCTCCGCCGGAGATCTCCATTCCCGATCGGTCATATCCCTTGTAAAGATATGTGTGAACGCCTTCGGGCATCTCGTCGAGCCTGCTGCCAAAGTTGGCTTTGATCAGGCAGATTCGCACCCTGTCCTCGTCAAAGGATCTGCTTGAAGCGACGATCTCTCCCAACTGGAATGCGAACAGGCTAAAGTCCTGGAACACGACTGAAAATATGGACATATATTCATCGTAATCATATTTTTGGATGTTCACGCCGTTGAGCAGTATCTCTCCTTCTGTCGGATCATAAAGGCGGCAGAGCAGTTTGATGAAGGTTGTTTTTCCGGATCCGTTCATGCCGACGATCGCGAGCTTTTCACCGATCCTGAATCGAAGATCGATATTTCTCAGCGCATAGGAGTCTGTGTTGGGATACCGGAAACTGACGTTTCGAAATTCCACATAGTACTCCACGTCGTCTCTCTTTTCGACCGTCAGGGAACCCTGATACATATTGTTTGGAATGTCAAAATAAGAGAAATAGCGCTTGAGATAATGGTTGTTGTCAAAAGCAGACTGGATCGTTTTGGCAGCACTGAGCAGGTTTTCCGCGAGCATCATGATACATGCCACATACCGGGCGATCGAGCCGATCGTTATGCCGCCCTGCAGGGCAGCGCAGATCAGGACGGCATAGATGCCGAATTTCAATACGGTGTTGAGCATCGTAACAGGAAGCGCCCACGCTGCTTTTTTATAGGAATTTTTCAGACCGCGCTCCCAGTAATCCTGATCCAGTGCCAGATAGGAACCGCCGACGAATTCGCCCATGTCGTAAAGACGTATATCTTTTCCTGCGCCGTAGTGCTCAATATAGCTCAGAAAATGTTCTGCGATGATATTCATATCGACAGATAATGCCATAAAATCCCGGTCCAGCGCATTTGTCTTTTTGGCCGCGTACAACTGAAACATCAGTGTGATGACCAATCCTGCCACGATGGCGAGCTTAAAACAGACTGGCACGGAGGGGAGGGCAAAGAATGAGACCGTAAGTGCGATGGAAGCGGTTATTTTTGTCACCTGTCCCGCAAACTGTTCAATATGCTGATAGAGATAGTACAGGTTGTGTCCTGTCTGGCTTTCGCGCCGGATGCGGTAGCGCAGTCTTGTAACCTCGGGATCCTCGATCGATCCATAGGCCATCTGCATGGCTTTTTCTGAATAAGACCAGTCCTCATTCCGCCACATCGCGTTGCTTGCAGCGCTTTTTTCAGAAGAAATATAGGTGTTGGTGAGATTGACGGCAAACACGATGCCGACAGTCAGTGCCACATAAAGGATCACTGTTTCGACAGGCGCTTTCGCGATTAGCGAGTCGATTACCTTCGCGGAGAAATAGATCGGGACATAACCGACGATCGATGAGAGAAACGCGCTCATGATCAGCAGTATAGTATATTTTCTGTTTACCGAGAAGGTGTACCGTGCCGCCCGTCTCAGAACCTGAAACTGTTCGCTAAGTTTCATCTGTTTTCGCCTCCTTCCATGTCCTCTTTGTACCAGCAGCTCTGTATGTCAAACAATTGTTTGTATGTTCCGCCTGCCGCGATGAGTTCCTGATGGGTGCCCTCCTCTGCGATGCAGCCGTTTTCAAGGAGAATGATCCTGTCGCAAAATGATGTGGAAGCGAGCCTATGGGAGATGAACAGCGCTGTCCTGCGTTCTGCCATCGCGTTAAATTCGGTATAGATCCTGCTCTCGGCGATCGGATCGAGCGCCGCTGTCGGTTCGTCCAGGATCAGCAGGGGCGCGTCTTTGTACAGCGCGCGGGCAAGCATCAGTTTTTGGGCTTCTCCGCCGGAAAGCTCCGTTCCGTTTTTGTGCACTTTTTTGTTCAGTTTTGTGTGGATCCCGTCGGGGAGCGCATCGATCTTGTCGCCCAGCCCAGCCTGACGCATACACCGTTCCGCTTTTTTCAGATCCGTATTTGCCGTGCTCTGGCCGGAGACGGTCTCCGCCAGTGAGAAAAAGGCCGTGCGTATCTCCTGAAAAACAGGTGAGATGAGTTTGTAGTAGTCTTCACGCCTGAAATCAGCCAACGCAGTCCCGTTGAAAAAAATCTCGCCGGACGTCGGCCGATAAAGACCGCACAGCAGTTTTACGAGCGTTGTCTTGCCGGCGCCGTTTAAGCCGACAAGTGCGAGCTTTTCCCCGCTTTTGATCCGGAGGGACAGATCGTGAATGGTATCCTGATCTGCGCCGTCATACCGGAAGCTTACATGTCGAAACTCGATCTCCGGAGCCGTGTCCATGTGATCGGCAGCCTTGGCGGTCCCGCTCCCGTCATACTCCGGATAATCTATAAATTCCCTGAGATCGCACAGTTTCAGGCTTACGGTATGGGCTGTGTTCCAGCAGGATATGATCCCGTCGATCCATGAGGCAAAACACGATATGGCGGCAAAATAGAGCACAAATCCGTCAATGCTGATCTCGCCCTGATAAAACATATGGATCAATAGGGCATATGCGCCGCCATCGCGCACGAGGATCACGATCAGGTCGGCAACCCGCGAGAGAAAAAGCCTTCTCACAGTGATCTTGTCCCATTTTGCCCGCTGTCTGGACAGATCATGGTAACATTCGCGGAGCCAGGAAGCCATACTGTAGATCCGGATGTCTTTTGCGGCCGAAAAGTCATCTGGAAGCTCCTCGACATAACCGAGCTTTTGATTCAGATCTGTCATCTTGCTTCTGTGAGCGTATTCCCACTGGTTATAAGCCCTGACGGAGAGGATGTTGACAACGGGGGCGATCGTCAGCAGCGGAACCAGCCAGGGGCTTGCCAGAGAGATCACAGAGCCGAACAGCATGTAACCCAATAGATTTTCGATCATTCCGAATCCACTGTATATAATGTCGGTGAGCGGCTGGACGCCGTCCCACATCTGAGTGGCAATGACCGCCCTGCTGGCAAGGTCACGGATCTCTTTCAGCTCATAAGTCTGATAGAACATTGAAAGCTGCTTTTGCGTTACGAGAGCGGTCATTTTGAGCCGGAATATGCGAAGCGCCGCACTTCGGATATGGTCAAGCGCCTGCACGGTGACCGATCCAAGCATGATCAGCAGCAGCACAACGCCCACCGACAGCATCGAATGGCTGAGTGTCTGACCGCCTGTCACCTCTGATATGATAAGCGAGGGCAGATAGATATCCAGATACCGGAGTCCGATGTTGACCGGTATGAACAGAGCGGTGATAAAGAAAGCTGTCCTGCTGTATTTTAAGAGCATTTTCAGCGACCAGGTAAAATTTTTTACCATGATGTCAACTCCTTTCGTTTCAGAATTGCAGCTTCTTATGGTATATCAGAAATACGAAAGGGTAGACGGATCTGTACACGGAATGCTTCTGCACGTACACGAAATGCAGATCACTCGACAGCGGGCACCAGAAACTCTGATGTAAAGGCGCCGTCCTCGCTGTTGTACTTGACCCAGCCGCCGTGCTCTTCAAGGATTGCCTCCGCGCGGCGCAGACCGAAACCGTGCACACCGCCCTTGTGTGTCTCGAATAAGGTTCCTGTCTTCCTTCTCTTTGTCCCGGCTGTGTTGAGCATGGAAAAATAGAGCATATTTCCTTTCATGGTGATGAAGATGCGGATAAAACGTTCTCCTGATACGCAGCAGCAGGCTTCGATCGCATTGTCGAGCATATTTCCGATAATGATGCTCAGTTCCAGATCCGAGATTGTCAGGTGATCGGGCACATTGGCTTTGACAGTCACGGCAATATTTTCTGCTTTGGCCTGTGCGATCTTTGCGGACAAAATGGCATCAAGTGACACATTGCCTGTTTTCAGCAGGGTATCCACATGCATTAGCTGGCTGTCAAGCCGTTCTATATAGGAAAGCGCGCGTTCGATCTCACCGGCTTCAAGCTGTCCTTTCAGCGTCTGCAGATGGTGATGGAAATCGTGCTTGTAGCCTCTCATTTCTTTGTAGATACTCCGCACTTCGTTTAAGTGCTTTTCGGATTGCTCGGTCTGATATGCGACCAGCCTCAGATACGTTTTCTTTCTCATAAACTGCCTCAATTATGTTCGATAAATGCCCGGTGAATGTCGTCGTATTTGCCTCTTGAGAGCGGTAACTCGGTTCTGCCGACGCTGACGGATGTGCGGGAAATTCTGGTGATGTGTTTCAGGGAAACAAGATAGGAACGATGTACACGATAGAAATCATCGCTCAGCTTCTGCGCAAAGGCAGAGAGGTTCTCCTTGATCCTGTACTCGTTGTCCTTTGTGTGGATGAGGATATAATGGAGAAAAGATTCCACGTACAAAATATCGGATTCGTAGAGCCGGAGTGTCTCGCCGCTGCAGTTGATCACCACGGACAAGGGTTCGACTGACAGCCTTTGTGCGGCTTTATCCAGCACCTGCATCAGTTTGGCATCAGAGACAGGCTTGACCAGATAGTGGAGGGCATCGACCTCGTAGCCTTCGCCGGCGAACTCGAAGTGCGCAGTTGTAAATATGATCTCGGTCCGGCTGTCGTCCTTGCGGATACGTCTGGCGAGCTCGATCCCTGTCATGTTCTTCATCTCGACGTCAAGCAGGAGGATATCCCAGGTCTTGTGATCTTCATAATCAAATAAAAACGATTCGGCGGAATCAAACACACTGACGTCGCAGTTGCAGCCGTATTGCCTGCCCCATGCCGCCAGTATGGACAATATGTATTCAGTTTGATCCTGCTCATCATCGCAGACCGCAATTTTGTAGTTCATGTGGAAGCTCCATTCTTTTTGCAGCCGTAGCTGTATGATGTACAGCTTCGGACTGGTACTGATAATGTTTTCAAAAAGCCGTAAACACTTGAATTATTCTGGCAAGTTTGTTATACTGGCGGTCGAAAAGACTGACTGTTAAGTATAATGTGATGCGCACAAGCCACAATCTGAAAAATCTTATATGATAATTTTTCAGATAGGAAATATGCCACTTCGTGGCTCGGCTGGCGCGAATATATTATAAGGCGGATTTGTGAAAGACGCAATCATTTTTTTGTGATAAACTCTTTCTGAAAATTGCAGGGGGGATAGGCAAAATGGTAACAGTGCTTTTGTCTGCCTCCTATTTGAGCATCCTGCTTGCGCCGGTGCTTTTCGGATGGATCGCACAGAATATAAGCATATCCCTGTTTCCGTATTATTTAAGTATTATGTTTATGGTCATGATAATTGCGGCGGTTTGGGCTGGGCGGCGGAAAGACTGAACTGACAGGAGGAGATGATAAAAAGAACCTTGAGAGGGAGCTTCCGAACGAGAACCGACAGCAGAACAGGTAACAAGGACGGAATAGGCGGAGGGAGGAAGAAATTTATTGTGAATTTTATTGTAAAGACAAGCGTTTTTTCGTATAATTGAAGTGTAACAGGAGCAGGATAGATCGTATCTTGTGTCACAGATTTATTCCTTGACCTTTTTCAAAACAAGAGTTATCTGCTAAAGTTATATCAAACGCTCCACCCAGAGGACACCACTGCGACAGAGGATTCCATTACAGATGTGACAATCACAAATGTATTAACGGATAATTTGTATAATGATTTAGGTTTTATTGCTAATAATAAGCTGATGATACTTGTGGAAGCACAATCTACATGGACAGTGAATATTTTAGTAAGAGTTTTGTTGTATCTGGCGCAGAGCTGCCACGAATATTTTCAGCGCACCAGCCAAAACTATTACAAAAGCAGGAAAGTAAAAATGCCAAAGCCTGAACTTTATGTGATTTTTACGGGAAACAAAGGGCAGAAACCCGATAAAATATCTCTGTCTAAAGAATTTTTCGAATATAAATTTTGCGCCGCAGGCAATAGAACAGAATTTGCCGATTATCAGCTTGTCCTCATTGATCGGATAGTGATACAGAACATTATTCTTCTCAAAATCCTTTGGTTCTTTGACAAAATCATTATACATTGTATAATCGCCAACGATGATATTGGGATTGCTGATGACGCTTTTTAAATAGACTGTTTCCCTGTCATTTGAACGGGGGTAGATTTTTGATGGCATAATGGCTCCTTTCTTGCTATGCAAAGGGAAAATATATTTTCTGAATGTTCAATCGTTATACAATTCCTGCTGTTTTCTTTGAATAAATCTTTATATGTTTCAATCTGATTTTACAACTATTGCATTAAATATTCTATATACTGTATGGTACAGAAAAGAACTGTAATCGAGCAGGGAAGAGCCATATTTCCGTGTGCAATCGAGTAGGGAAGAGTCTTCTTCCCCTACTCGTGCGCCGGGCACCCGTCAGCGCATGCTGACAATCTTCCTTTGGGTGCCCGTGTGCATAAAATAAGAGGCTGCAACCGGGCAGCCCCTTACGGTTATTTCTGATAGATGATTTTCCGAACCGCATATATGGATAAACAATATTTTTCAGACAGACGTTCCATGGAAACACCATTGCGGTAGTCCTCTTTGATCTGCCTGTTACGTTGCCTTAATTCCTGCCGGTAGCCGGAAACTTCTCCCCAACGCTTTTGTTGTTTCTGTTCGACAGGGATATAGATATATCCGCCTTGAACATAATTTTGTAATTCTTTTACTAATGTGTCCGGTAGAGT
>ERZ778517.387-NODE-387-length-48735-cov-7.457888_pt1 | contig 48735 bp, 43 predicted proteins | sample MGYA00510341_ERZ778517 | MGnify/ENA primary metagenome ERZ778517 (study PRJEB29527, sample SAMN07138964) | mouse gut metagenome | material: feces | host: mouse | place: China:Nanjing | collected 2016-01-25 ...
TTCTTTATTATCATGCTGTCACCATTCCTACTGATTGTAATTCTACATTTGAATCGATCTCATTGTAAGATACCACTACCAGATCCTTGTAATAATCCTCTGTCAGCCTCTTAAAATACATTCTGACGATCGGTGAGGTTATCACGATTGGGTTTTTCCCGAGCTTCTCAAGTTTTCCTACCTCTGACTCCACAGAAGCCATGATCGTCTTTGTCTTCTCCGGATCAAGTGTCAGATATGCTCCCTGCTCTGTCTGTTTCACACTTCCCATGATCTCCTGCTCCAATCCCGGATCCAGCGTGACCACGCTTGTCGTCTCATTGATCGGGAAGTACTTGCTGGATATCGCGCGCTTCAGACTCTGTCTCACATACTCTGTCAAAATGTCGGTATCCCTGGTGGATGCCGCGTGATCGGCAAGCGTCTCAAAAATCGTGACAAGGTCGCGCACAGAGATGCCTTCCTTCAGGAGATTCTGCAGCACCTTCTGGATGTCGCCAAGCCCCAGAAGCTTTGGCACCAGTTCTTCCACGAGGGAAGGATTGGTCTCCTTGACATTGTTGACGAGATTCTGTACATCCTGTCTCGTGAGCAGATCTGCCAGATACTGTCTGATGATCTCCGTCAGATGGGTCGCTATGATGGATGGCGGATCTACTACAGTATAACCGACGCTCTCCGCGCGCTCCCGCTGATTCTCCGTAATCCATATGGCCGGCAGATGGAACGAAGGCTCAAAAGTAGGGATACCCGAGATCTCCTCCTCCACAAAACCCGGATTCATCGCCATATAGTGGTCAAACAGGATCTCACCCTCACTCACCTGGATCCCTTTGATCTTGATGATATACTGATTCGGATTCAGCTGGATGTTGTCACGCAGACGGATGATCGGCACGACCGTACCAAGCTCCAGTGCGATCTGTCTTCGTATCATGACAACACGGTCCAGAAGATCCCCGCCCTGGTTGACATCGGCGAGCGGTATGATACCATATCCAAACTCCAGCTCGATCGGGTCGACCTGGAGCAGCGAATTGACGTTCTCCGGCCTGCGGATCTCATCTGCCGTATCCTCCTCTGTATCGGCCTCCGCCTCGATGCTCGCCGTCTCGATCGTGGAAGCGATCATGCGCCCGCACACGATAAAGATAACGCCCAGGATCACAAAGATCAGGGGATTCAGCGGCGTCACCAGCCCTAAGAATGCGAGCACCGCTCCTACCATATATAATACTTTGGGTATCCCGAAAAGCTGGTTCACGAGCACAGTACCGAAGTCTGCCTCCTTGGAACCCTTTGTGACGAGAATACCTGTTGACAACGAAATAAGAAGTGAAGGAATCTGGCTTACCAGACCATCACCTATCGTAAGGATCGTATATTTATCTGCCGCGGCACCGATATCCATGCCCTGCCGCAGCACACCCATGATGATACCGCCGATGATATTGACAAAGGTGATGATCAGGCCAGCCGTCGCATCTCCCTTTACATACTTCACAGCACCATCCATGGAACCAAAGAAACTTGCTTCCTGCTGGAGCTTCTCCCTCTGAACCTTTGCCTCCGCATCTGTGATCGCGCCCGTATTCAGGTCCGCATCGATCGCCATCTGTTTACCTGGCATGGCATCCAGCGTAAATCTCGCCGTAACCTCGGCAACACGCTCCGAACCTTTGTTGATGACAACAAACTGCACGATGATCAGAATGATAAATACGACAATACCGATGACAAGATCGCCGCCGCCCACAAAATTACCAAAAGTCGCCACGACGTTGCCCGGATTGCCCGTCGATAAGATCAGACGGGTTGACGACACGTTCAGCGCGATCCGAAAGATCGTCGTGAACAGCAGAATGGTCGGATAAAATGACAGATCCAAAACCTCTTTTGCAAACATTGTCGTGAACAGGATCGTAAAAGCAAGCGAAATATTGATCGCAAGCAGCACATCCAGCATGGTACTAGTGATCGGTACGATCAACATGATGATAGCGCCAAGTAAATAAAGGGCTACGCCTATGTCCGCTTTCCTCATCTTCATGTCTCTGACTCCCCCTTAACTCCTTATAAATAATCCCCTGTTGTTTTCAGTCATTTCTTTCCCTCATATTATCGCACAATTTACATAATTTGTATATAATAATTTGTAAGTTTTTCGATTTTTTTAATTTTTTATATTACTTACACAATTTCAAACAAAAAACTCTGTGCTTTTTCACAAGGATTTCCGGATCTTTTCCAGCAATCCCCTGTCCACAGAGTTCTTTTTTGTTAACATAATACAATTTTATTTTCCTTCTTTTCAGTACTTTATGTCAACTCATATCATATCTTTCCCTGCATCTTGTATACCATCGCAAGGACCTCCGCCACGGACTGATACAGCTCCGGCGGCACCTCCTGCCCGATATCCACATTGGCATACAACATACGCGCCAGCGGTTTGTTCTCCACGATCTCCACATGGCTCTCACGCGCGATCTCTTTGATCTTCTGCGCCACATAATCCGCACCCTTTGCCAGAACTACCGGCGCGGAACCGGTCGCTGCATCATACCGGATCGCCACCGCATAGTGTGTCGGGTTCGTAATGACCACGTCCGCTTTGGGCACATCCTGCATCATGCGCCTCTGTGACGCCTCGCGCATCTTGGCGCGGATCTTTCCCTTGATCTGCGGATCTCCTTCTGCGTTCTTGTACTCGTCCTTGACTTCCTGCTTTGTCATCTTGATGTCATTGTTGAACTTGCGGCGCTGGTAAAACAGATCCGCGAACGCCACGATCATAAATATGAGGGAGATCTTGAGTCCCATGTTGATCACGACACTGCCGATCAGCTCGATCGCCTGATTCAGAGACATGCCATAAAACTGAACCAGATATACCCAATCGTTCTTTATGGTCGAATACACGATCGCCATGATCAGAATGACCTTCGCGATCGACTTCAAAAGCTCAATGATTTTGTCCTTGGAAAACAGCCTCTTCGCACCCGATATGGGATTGAGCTTGCTGAACTTGGGTTTCAACGGCTTCGTCGAGATCTGAAATCTGAACTGAAGCATATTGATTCCGACCGCAATGACCAGACCGACGATGAAAAAGGGCAGCAGCTGCTTTAACAGCTCCAGATATACGCTGTTGATCAGTACCTTGTAGTCCTCCTTCACGATACGTCCATCCCAATACGTCGTGAACGCCGGCATCTTTTCATAGATCCTGCCAAAGAGCTCCATGAAATTCTCGCCCATACGGCCGATCCAGAACTTCAATATCAAAAAGAGCGCGATCAGCTCCACCCCGCTCGACAGCTCTTTGCTTTTGGGAACCTTGCCATCCTTACGGGTATCCGCCTTTTTCTTGGATGTCGGCTCCTCTGTCTTCTCTCCGCCCGGTCCTTCCTGGGCAAAAAACTGCAGATCATATTCTAATATCACATCATGCCCTCCACCATTGAGACGATCAGCAGCTGGATCTGTGTCGTGATAAAATTGCAGACATCAGGAAGCAGTGTGATCGTTACCATGATAACGCTGAGTCCCGCCAGCAGCTTGAGCTGGATACCGACAGAAAACATATTCATCTGCGGTGCAAGCTTTGCCAGCAGACCCAATACGATGTTCATCAGCGTGATGCTGGCAAAAACAGGCAGACATACCCGAAATCCGATGATGATATAGTCACTCAAAAACAGAATGAGGGATTCCAGCAGCCTGTCCGTATTGATGTGGACACCGCTGACAGGTATCAATATGAAAGTCTCCATCAGTGCCTTGATCAGGTATCTGTGCAACCCCGTTGTATACAGTATCATCATCACACCATACTGCATCAGTGCTCCCGTGATGGAAGCCTGCTGGTTTGTGGTGGGATCGAACACATTTGCCATGGAAAGTCCCACCTCCATGTCGATGATCCTTCCCGCAAATAAAACAATGGAAGTACACATCTGGGCTGCCAATCCGATCAGCAGACCCACCGACACTTCCTTCAACACAACTGTGGCAAATCCAAGTATGGTATTGTATTCCGGATAAATGTGTTCCGGTCCAAAGTTGTACATAATATAGGCAACAAACACGCTCAACGTGATCTTGACATTGTTTGGCACACCTCTGGTGCTAAAAAAGGGAGCCACAAAGATAAAACTCGCGATCCGCACAAACACAAACAGAAAATATTCCAATTCGGACATGGAAATAGATAAATTTACCATACTGTGCAGCCATACTCCCTTTCATCATCTGATATACACAGAAAAATTCTGCCATAAATCTGTCATGTAGGTTGTCATATTATTCAGCATCCAGTCCCCCAGAAGCATCAGACAGAGAAACATACCCACGATCTTGGGAACGAAAGTAAGCGTCTGTTCCTGAATGGATGTCACTGTCTGAAAAATACTGATAGCAAGGCCGATCACCAGCGATACGATCAGCGGAGGCGCTGCCGTTTTGAGCACTACGAACAGCCCTTCCTTCATGACATCTGTTACCATCTCTGTCGACATTTATTCCCATCCCCCTTTATTCACAAAACCCTGAACCTCTGCATCACAAGGATCAGGTCTGTATCACTAAAAAGTCTGCACCAGATATACGATCACCAGATTCCATCCATCCGCCAGCACAAACAGCAGTATTTTAAACGGCATGGAAATCGTCGTAGGCGGCAGCATCATCATACCCATACTCATCAGAACCGATGCCACAACCATGTCGATCACGATAAACGGCACATAGATCATAAATCCAATGATAAAGGCTGTGCGGAGTTCACTGACAATAAAGGACGGGATCAAAACGGTCGTCGGCACCTGTGCCAGCGTCTCCCCGTCCCACGCCGTGTTCGATATCTGCATAAAAACATTGATATCATCCCTCTGCGTCTGCTCGAACATAAAATTTCTCATGGGATCTGCCGCGATCTGGACTGCCTCCTCAAACCCGATCTCGCCCGCATCATACGGCACGACCGCCTCCGTATAGATCTTTCCAAACACCGGCTGCATGATATAGAAGGTGAGAAACAAAGAAATAGCGATCAGCACCTGATTGGGAGGCGCTGATTGTGTATTTAGTGCCTGTCTCGTAAAATGCAGTACGATGAGTATTCTGGTGAACGATGTGAGCGTCACCAGCAGGATCGGCAATACCGCGATCGCTGTCAGTATCAGCAGTATTCTCAGATTTCCGTTGAGTTCCCCGTTACCACTGTCATATGTAACCGTGAACCTGTTGGCGATATTCAGTTCCTTTAGATCTTCACCGGTCTGGGCCGTACCCGCGTCATTCAGGTTTGTCCGGTTCTCTTCGTCCTCCAGACTGTTGTCCAGTATCTGCTCTGCGCGCGCGCCGTCATCCTCGCTCGTCGCACGGACCACAGCGATATCCGCCAGGAATATCATCGCCACCATGCAGAGCATGTACGCGATTTTCCTAAGCTCCCGTCCGATCTTGTATTCTTTGCTCTTATTCTTCATCTCACTGCTGCTTCCTAAATTTGTCAAATATTTCCTTAAAATTGATACTGGCTGCAGATTCCGCTTCTTCCCCGCCAGGCGGTGTGATATCTTCCTCCGTCATTTCTCCCAGCAGGGTGACTGTATCCTTACAGACCACATAAGAAAAATATTTCTTTCCGACTCTCACAACCTGTATATATTTGGTCGGCGCTATCTTAAAGGTCTCCATTATCTCCACATTAGAACCTGCAAGTCTCCCTTTTTGAAGACCTGCAGTGAGCTTCGTGGCAAAATATGTAAGTGCCAGGACAAATATGAATATCAGTGTTACAGTCAACAACTGTCCAATGGAGTCAAACCTTTTTGATGTCGATGACAAAAGCATACTCTCTAGCCTACAACTTTCTTGACAGCCTCCAGAACGCGCTCCGCCTGGAAAGGCTTCACGATAAAGTCCTTTGCTCCGGACTGGATCGCCTCGATGACCATCGCCTGCTGTCCCATAGCAGAACACATGATCACATTTGCCCCCGGATCAACCGCCTTGATCGCCTTGAGTGCCTGGATGCCATCCATCTCAGGCATCGTGATATCAAGAAGTGTCAGATCCGGTGACGACTCCTTGTACTTGTCAACCGCGATCTTTCCATTCTCAGCCTCAGCAGCGATCTCATATCCGTTCTTTGTCAGTATATCCTTAATCATCATTCTCATGAAAGCAGCATCGTCTACGATCAATATTCTCTTCCCCATAATCAATCTTGTCCTTTCTACAATCAAAAATCAAAACTCAACCTGAAATAATCTATTTTATTTAATTATTTCCATAATCCTCACACCGAAGCTCTCCTCGATAACAACAACTTCACCTTTTGCAACAAATTTGCCATTTACAAGAACATCGATCGGTTCGCCGGCAATCTTGTCGAGCTCTATAATAGTACCAGGGGCAAACTCCAGAATATCCGAAATAGATTTGCTGGTCCTTCCCAACTCTACTGTTACCTCCAGCGGAACATCCCTGATCAGGCCAATGCTCTCCGCACTTACCATCTCACCCTGTCCCGGCGCAAAATTCTGGAACTGTGCAGGCTGTATGCTTACATTTGGCATGCCATATCCCATGGGCATTCCCATCTGCGGCTGCATGCCGTATCCCATAGGCATTCCCATCTGTGGCTGCATACCATATCCGCCTTGGGGCATTCCCATCTGCGGCTGCATGCCCATATCCATGCCAGCCTGAGGCTGCATTGCAGAAGCCGGCGCTGGCGCTGGAGCCGGTGCTGGACTTGGCGCTGCCGGCGCTGGTGCTGGACTTGGCGCTGGCTCAGAGCCTCCGCCCATCTGCTGTGCCATAAAGGTCTCGTAAACTGATTTCGCAAAATCAAGCGGATACAGCTGCATCAGTGTGGAGTCCACCAGATCGTCGATCTGCAGTCTGAATGAAACTTTGACAAATCTGTCTTCGAGGAACGGTGAAAGCTCTCCCGGATCCTTGGAATGAAGGTCAACAAGGCTTGACTCTGGCGGGCTGATATCGATCGTCTTGCCGAGCATGGAGGAAAGTGATGTCGACGATGATCCCATCATCTGATTCATTGCCTCAGAGATCGCGCTCAGATGGAGCTCGCTGAGTTCTCCCTCAACATTCGTGCCATCACCGCCCATCATAAGATCAGTGATAACCTTTACATCGTGCTCTTTTAATACCAGAATATTGGTACCGTTCAAACCGACTGTGTATTTGATCTGAATAAACACGCAGGGTCTCTCATAAGCATCCAGCACATCCTGCCAGTTGCACATCTCCACAACAGGCGTTGTGATATTTACCTTCTTATTTACAAGAGAAAAAAGTGTCGTGGCGGAAGTACCCATACTGATATTGGCCACTTCCCCTATCGCATCTTTTTCTATATCGGTGAGTTCTATCCCGTCCGAACTCCCCCCTGCAGATGCCGCCGTATCTGCCACCCCGGAATCCGCTGACAAATCTACACCGTTCAACAATGCATTGATCTCATCCTGAGATAACATACCATCCATTGTCTTATTCCTCCTCCCTCACTACTGATGTTATCCTTACTGCGTATGCCTCTTTGCTTGCTCCCGGCACAGCGCTAAATTTCCTGATATCCCCCACATACACATCGAGTTCGTCATCGACCTTGGAATCAAGCCGTATGATGTCGCCCACCTGTATATTCACAAAATCGTTGACTGTTATGACACTCTTTCCGAGCACAGCCTTGACAGGAACATCCACTCTGCGTATCATCGACTCGATAAACTGCTCATAATCTTCGTCATCCATCTTCTGGAGGCTGGAGTACCAGAACTTCGTATTCAGCCGGTCCATAACGCTTTCCAGCGTGAAAAATGGAAGACACACGTTCATCAAACCTTCCACATCACCGATCTTGACATTCATGGTCACAAGCGCCACCATATCATTCGGTGATATGATCTGGGCAAACTGTGGGTTCGTCTCGATCCTTTCGAGATACGGATTTACCTCCGCAACATTTTTCCACGGTTCCCTGAGAAGCTGCATACAGATGACCATGATCCGCTCTATGATGCTCATCTCGATCTCTGTAAAATCCCTTGTCTTGTCAAGCGCTTCTCCCCGGCCTCCAAGCATCCGGTCTATGATCGCATATCCCAGCCCACTCGTCAATTCCATGATGATCGTGCCTGGCATCGGCGAAAAATTGACGACTGTAAGCAATACCGGATTGGATAAAGCATTGGAAAACTCTGCAAAAGTTACGGTCTCAGAACTCGCCACACTAACCTGTACATTTTTCCTAAGGTATACTGGGAGGTTTGTTGATAACAGTCTTCCATAATGATCAAAAATCATGTTTAAAGTTCTTAAATGCTCTTTCGAGAATTTTGCAGGCCGGCTAAAGTCATAATTCTTGGCTTGTCGCTCGTCCTTCTCCTGCATATCCTCCACATCGAGTTCACCAGAGCTCAAAGCTGCCAGCAAACTGTCTATTTCGCTTTGCGATAATACCTCTCCCATGTAGTTAATCACCCCCTACATATTCATCGTACTATTACTTCCTGACTCCCCTGTTCTTCTCGCATTATTTCGTGGTCTGTCCTGTCGTCCGACGCATTGATCAGACCTTAATTGTAAAGGAAATTATATGACACACTGTATATAAATGTCGAATCAAAACGCTGTTGAAGCTGTGTAAGAATCTCTGCCTTGATCGCTTCAGAGCTGCTTCTCGCCTCATCCACTGTATAATTTCCCATGACTGCAAACACAATATCCTTGATGATCCCATCCATCTCAGACATCGTCTCAGAATAATTCTTGTAATCCTTATTCTTGGTATCCAGCGACAGCGACACACTGCCTACCGCATAGTGATCCGCACCATCCTCACCCTTCTTCAATGGAATGGTCAGCTCTCCCTCGACATTGTGAACAGCAGTGTCAGCCATGGATACATTTGTCGTGAGGTCTGACTCCGGCAGTCCGTTAATCTCAATCCCGACAAGCGCTGAGATGTCAGCCACAAGCGATGCTGTCTTCTTGGAAGCGCTTGATACACTCACCATCATGATCGCTGACAGAACAATGTTGACAACCAGCAAAGCCAGAATGATAATTGACAACAGATTTCGTTTCATTTTTCTTTTCTCCCTTCATTAACGCGCACTTAACGCATTGTATATCTTTATCTCGACCCGTCTGTTCTTAGCTCTTCCCTCGGGTGTCGTATTGTCCGCGATCGGTATATATTCCCCTCTGCCGGAATGTTTCACGATCCCCGGATCAAGCGCCGCATTTTCTTTCAGATAATCAAAGACCGCCAAAGCCCTGTAACTGCTGAGCACGTCATTATTCTCATATCGGCCCCCGTTCAAAGGCACGGAATCGGTGTGTCCCTCGATCTCGATCTCCGAATCCGCATACTTTGCGAGCAGCACGCCGATCTTATTCAGGACCGGCACGGCATCCGGCTTGATGTCCGCCCTTCCGGAATCAAACAGAAAGGCGCCGTTTAACGTAAGGGTAACATAATCTGCATTGAAGTCCACATCCACCTGGTCTGTCATCATATTCTCAGCGAGCGCTTCCTCGATCTTCTCCGCAAGCTCCTCCGAGAGCTTCATCTTCTCCTCCTCAAGCTCGGAGATTGCATCCCTCAGCGACTCGACCTCCTCCTGCGACAGCTCAAGCTCCGCGGCCGCCTCCTGCAGCTTATCTTCCGCAGCGCCGCCCGGCTTTGTCGGATCCTCGATCGAAGCATCCGCCTCCGCAGTCTTACCGCTTGAATTTATGTACTCGTCAAGCATGTTCAGCTGACTCACGCCGTTACTCACCAGGATACCGTCACCAACCGCTTTCGAGCCAGCCCTGAAGATACTGATGGTCGACTGAAAGGATTTCGCGACTTCCTCGAATTTGGCCGCGTCAACCTCTGACATCGAGAACAAAAGCACAAAGAAACACATCAGCAGTGTCATCATGTCCGAAAAGGTACTCATCCATGGCGCCGGAGTTCCAGGCGGGAGCTTGAACTCTTCTTTCTTCTTCGCCATTAAGCCTCACCTCCAGCTCCTGCTCCGTTCTCCTCCTGTGAAGGTCTCTCCTTAGGTGACAGGAACGATTTGAGCTTTTCCTCGATCACGCGCGGGTTTTCACCTGCCTGTATGGAGAGAAGCCCCTCTATCATGATCTCTTTTGCCTGCATCTCCACGGTATTGTTCGCCTGCAGCTTGCCCGATGTCGGCGTGCAGATCCAGTTGGCAAGCATCGAACCGTAGAATGTCGTGATCAGCGCAACACCCATCTTCGGTCCGATCGATGTCGGATCAGACATGTTGTTCAACATACAGATCAGACCAACCAGCGTACCGATCATACCCCACGCAGGACCCATGGCACCCAGATTGTCCCAAAAACCAGATCTCAGCTTATGTCTGGCATCGATACTGTTCATCTCCGTCTCCAGGATCCCTCTTACCAGTTCCGGATCCGTACCGTCTACGATCAGCATAATGCCCTTTTTCATAAATTCATCCTCAAGATTTCCCGCTGCCTCTTCCAGGGAAAGGAGGCCTTCCTTTCTCGCAACGTTGGATAACTCGATAATTTTCGCGATCATCTCCGGGACATTGACATTGACCGGTTTGAAGATCAATGCGATGCTTTTCAGACCGCCGACAAAGTTTGGCATACTCACCGACATCATCGTCGCGAAGAAAGATCCTCCAAAAGTAATCAGCGCTGACGGCAGATTGACAAAATATCCAAATCCGGCGACACCGCCTGCCGAGTCGATCATACCATACAAAACCAGCACAAAGCATACGATCATTCCCACTAAAGACGCTATATCCACTTTTACACACCCCTTTTTCGTTAAGTTTCAATCTGTTCAAAAGGCACAGTATGATCCCGTATGCCTTTTCTCCATATGTATATCATACTGTAAGGTTACATAAATTGCAACAATTTTCTGAAAATTTTCTCAAATTTTCTCAATTTACGTTACTGTTCAAACAATCTTATGAAGTCTCCGCATTCAGGATCCCTTTAAAATATTCCTGTCTCGTCGATCTTACCAGATTCCTGACTTCATACCTGCTCTCTTTGACAATGATTTTCTTGCCATCGGTTAACGTAATCACCGTATCCGGTGTCTCCTCGACCGTCTCGATCAGGCTTGTGTTGACCAAAAGCTTCGTCCCATTGATCTTTGTCACTTCTATCATGTTTCGTCCGGCTCCTCCTTTCCCCCAAAGCTAATCCGTTTGCCATGCCGTTTGCCAAAGTCATCCAGCCGGTCCATGTACAGACGAAGCATCTGCGTCTGTCCCGCTTCCTTATATATAGCGAAGATTCTCGCATAGACATCAAAAGCATTCTCTCCGAGGCGTTCAAAATCCGCCTCCTCCGTGATCCCCGTCAGAAAGCCGATCGCCGTCTCATCATCCCCGCACATATGCGCAGCCCTGCCAAAGAGATACCGGAGCTTTGTCGTCGTCAGATACGCCCTGTTCATGTCGAGCAGCCTGTATGCCGCCTCCGGACTGCCGATCCTGATCAGGCAGTCCGCATAGGATTCCAGACAGCTGCTCATGAACTTTTTCTCCGGGTTGCGGTTCACCTCCAGGCACATATCGTATGCCTCGATCGCCTTCCCATAATCTTCGAGCACATTGTAGGACTGGCCGATCTGAAAATAGACATAATCGTCCATTCCTTCTGTCTCGCCGACGGAATTTAATAAAAGTTTTAGATTTCTCTTCTGTTTTTCTATCATTTCCTGCTCTGGAATGTCATACCCATAATGCTTGACGATAACCGGAAGGTGAAAAGTCTCCAGTGTCATCTCATCATAATCGTCTGACTTTTTGGGCAGGATCTGCTCATGGATCCGAAAACGGTACTCATAATAATTCCTGTTGAAAAACCGGGGAACCTCATTGATCTGAATGCGTTCTTCCGAAGCACCGCCCTCCGTTACCGTGTAGACATTTCTGATCTCTGCGACCCCGACATTTCTCGGATATTTCTGCATACAGGTGCGCAGCTTTGCCACGTCGATCTCCTGTACATACTCATCACAGTCCAGTATGAGGATCCAGTTGTTAGATGCCCTGGATACCGCAAAATTCCTGGCTGCGCTAAAATCATCGCACCACGCAAATTCGAACAGCTTATCTGTGTATTTCGCCGCGATCTCCTTCGTATTGTCCGTGGAACCTGTATCAACCACCACGATCTCCATGTTATACCGCAATAGCCTTCTGAGACACTGCTCTATGTACTGCTCCCCATTCTTTGCGATCATACATACACTGACCGGTAATCTCGCCATAATGCCTGTAACTCCCTCTCTGTTCTCTTTATCCTTGCCTGTGTGCGATCGAGCAGGGATGAGTCCTCTTCTCCTGCTCGCGCGCCGGGCGTCCGTCAGCGAACCGATTGATCGGTTTGATGACATATTTCCTTTGGACGCCCGTGTGCATAAAATACAGGGCGGTTTCACCGCCCTGCGGTTGCGATCTGATCAGGAAAACAGCTGTTTCCCGTCACTTTGCTCATATTTTACTCTTCATTCGTTGATAGTATATCACATATTTCAGGCTATGAAAAGACAAACCGGACAAAAATCGTAAATGGATTTTACTGGAACGCGTTTTTCAGAGCTTATCGTATTTCGTCGATACCCCTTTTGCCTTATCAACCGGATATTTCTTTTCAGTAATGTCCATCTTCTGATTCACGATATCAATGATGTCCACACCGAGCACCTGTGCCATCTGTAAACAGTAGTTTGTCACATCGGCAAGTTCCTTTAAGACATCCTCCAGATCATACTCCGTGTCATTCCACTGAAAGCACTCCAGCAGTTCATTCGCCTCGATCGAAATCGACTTGGCCAGGTTTGACGGGGAATGAAACTGGTCCCATTCCCTGTCTTTATTAAATTGCTCAATTCTCAGAGATAACTCTTCTAATCTATCCATAACGCTTCTCCCAAAAATCCTACAGAACCATGACCGGCAGCATAAAGCCATCCTCGTCAAACATCAGCGGCGCCACGCACACTTCCCTGTGCCAGCCCTTTCCTTCCTGATACTGATCCAGAGGCGTCCCGAAGCGGTGATATGCGATCCGGTACTGATCCGTCTCCGGCATCTTCATAATACTGTGATGTCCCGTTCCCAGGATATCCCGTGCAGCATCTTTTTCCAAAACTGTATTGATAAATGTCACCGGTCCATACAACGAATCGGACACGCCGTAATTAACATGGTAGTCCTCGCTTCCCGTATCGTCACACGACCATGTGAAATGGTACATGCCGTTCCTCTTCAGGACAGTGACCGCCTCCCTGAAATCTTTGAGTCCCCGGATATTCTGCAGTGTATCCTCCTCGATATGTACCATGTCGTCAGACAGCCTGGCGACTGCAGCCTCCCCGTTGCCAAACAGCAGATAGTAGTCGCCGTCCTCCTGATAAACAGACGGGTCTATCGTCTGGGACATCCGGATCCCGTTCCTCCCCATCATCTCCATCGTCACCATCGGTGCGTCCATCGCAATAAAAGGCCCTGTCGGCGACGACGCGACAGCAGCTCCGATGCAGGTCGTTCCTTCCTGATTCTTTGCGCAGAAATAGAAGTAGTATCGACTGCCCTTTTTCGCGATGCAGGGCGCCCACGCGCTTCCCACTGCCCACAGGACCTGATCCGAAGAGACATCGAGGATGCGCGCCCCCTTTTCAAAATGAATGCCGTCCTTTGACGTAAACACATAAAATTCATCCCCCGACCAGTGCGGATAGCCGTCCGTCGTAGGGTAGAGATAGAAAGTCCCGTCCTCGTAATACAGCTCCGGGTCTGCGTACAGACCCTCCAGCACAGGATTTTTTCTGTCATACCATGTCAGAAGCCTCTGATATTCCTCATCCGTGATCTGTAAGATCCCTCCGTGGCGCTTTTTTGTTTTCCCCATATCGTACTCATGCGGCGACAGGATCCTGAAACTGCCGGATGCCAGATCCTCTGCCAGCATGGGCAGATATCCCTTTCCAGTCTGGAACTGGTCCGCGATCAGACACCATGTCCTGCCATCCGGCATGCGGTAGCCCTCCGGCCCCTCGACACCCACCAGATCATCCAATACCGGGGAGTCTATCCTGACAAACTCCCCGGTCAGGGAATCTGATCGTTCCATCATCAGCCTCTTGTCCGTCTCATCCTTGGAGATCCGATAGTACAGTCCATTGTCCTCCAGTATTGTCGTATCGATCACATCCTTTTCTTTCTCCATATACAGGAACGTGTCGGAAAACTGTTCAAAATCTTTCGTATAAGCAGCATAGATCCGATGTTTACCGCTTACCTTTGACGCGAAAAATACCAGAAAAGCGTCCTTTTCCCTGTCAAATACCGCCTCGGGCGCCCAGACGCATCCTGCGGCGGGGATTCCGACCTCGCAGCTCCTCTCCTTTGACCAGTGCACGAAATCATCCGTTTCCCATACGATAATACTCCTGCTCCCTTTCTCCTGTGCGGCCTCCCAGCCTTTCCCGGCTTCGATGCGCAGATCCGTGGCGATCAGATAAACCGTACCGGTCAGCGGATGCCGCACCAGAAACGGATCCCGCACGCCGCAGGTGCCGGTCTGTGACAAAAGAACCGGATTTCCATCGTTCAGATCCTTCCAGTGCAGTCCGTCCTTGCTCACAGAAAAATAGACCTGTTCCCCATTCTTTCCCTCTCCGATAAAATGTGCAAATAAATATGCCGCCATAAAAACCTCATCCTCCAATTCTTTCCTGAATATGTTATCCTCATACATCTGCATATCAAAGAAAATATAACATATTTTCAAAAAAATGTCACTGTATTTATAAATAGAAGGCCGCAGGGGTTCTTCCCCTGCGGCTGGTTCCTTACTCGTTTTCCCTGTCCTCTTTCTTCCATATTATGAATATTACGCCAGCCCCCGCATGGACTCCTGGCCGGCCAGGGCATCCGCAAGCGCCGTAAAGCACTGCCTGGAATACGCATACGCCGCCACACAGCAGGCGCGCTCATCGATCAGCGCGATATCATAAGGATCGCGCAGCGCCGCCACCATCACGGCCGCCTCAGTCTCCCTGCAGATACGGTTTGCCAGATCGATCTGGCCGCGGTTCATATGTCCGTTGTATGTGCCTATGACCACGCAGTCATGACCTGCAGCCAGCGCCACACAGCGGTCGATCTCCTCCGGTTTCGGATCTACCGCCGTCACGGCCGCGCGGCCGCCAAACCGTTCCTGCATAAATCCTGCAAAACTAAGCCGCTGGTCCGGGCTGCTGGAAGCCAGCGTGGAACGGTAGGCATAACACCCCAGAAACAGCGGGTTGTCCCCCAGCGGAAACAGCTGTCCCCGCACGAGTGTCAGACTCTCCCGCACGAGGCGCTCCGCAAGCCGCCGCCCCGCGGCAAAGTCCACTGCCAGCGGCCGCGCGGCATACTCCGCCGCCCTGCGTTTGCACGCGAGGACATGTGCCGCGGCATCCTCAATCCGCTCCTGCGGCAGCTCCCCGGCACATACGGCCTCATAGATCCGCCCGGCTGTTTCCGCTGCCAGCGCGGATGTGTGGGAGATGCACAGCATGTCTGCCCCTGCCGCCGCTGCCCTGCACGCGCCTGCGGCCGTTCCATAATGCATGGCGACCGCCCCCATCTCCATGCAGTCCGTGATGATCATTCCCTGGAATCCCATCTTCCGGCGCAGCAGCCCGGACAGGACCGCCCTGGACATCGTGCCCGGAATCTGTTCCGGCTCCAGTCCCGGAAACAGGATATGTGTGGTCATCACCGCGTCAACGCCTGCCGCGACCGCGGCGGCAAAAGGACGCAGTTCCGTCTCCTCCAGCTCTGCAAGGGTTTTCTCCACCACCGGGAGCCCCACATGGGAGTCAACAGCGGTGTCGCCGTGGCCTGGAAAATGTTTGACGGCACACAGCACGCCGCCCTCCTGGAGCCCGCGGATCATCTCCAGCGAATAGCGGATGACCGTCTCAGGCGTGTCCCCGAAGGAGCGGCTGCCAATGACCGGGTTGGCAGGGTTGGTATTGATGTCCACAACCGGCGCCAGGTTAAAATTGACCCCCATCGAGCGGAGCTCCTCCCCCGTGAACCGCCCGGCCTCGTAGGCCGAACCGGGATTCCCGGTCGCCGCCAGCGCCATGGCGCCGGGCATGTTGACGGCATCCTCCGGCATCCTCGACACAGCGCCGCCCTCCTGGTCTATGGCGATCAGCGCCATGTGTCCGGTATGCCTCTGCACAACCTCCTGAATTTCCCGGCAGAGGCGCCGAAGCTGCTCTGTGCTCTCTATATTTCTGTCAAAAAGTATGACATTGCCGATCTGATACGCCTCCACCAGCCTTTCAAACTCCTGCGTCACCTCCGTCGAGGAAATACCCGTCATGAGCATCTGGCCGATCTTTGCGCGCAAATCCATCTCCATCTTTCTTTTCCCTTTTCCTTTCCCTGTCCTGCGCATTGTCAACAAATCGAGCAGAGAAGACAGTTTTGCCATTATTGTCCATTATCCATACATATGATACTGCCGTTTCTGCTTTGCAAACTCCGCGCTCTCCTGCTCAAACGCCGCAAGCACTTCCCCAGCGGATCTCTGCTGCCTGGTCAGCACATCCGACCCGCACAGCAGTTCAACAAACTGCCTGCCGCCCTCCCTGGCAGCAGGCAGGAAATACGCCTCCGCGCCGCACTGGTCCATGATCTCATACAGCAATGTGATCCCGACCTTCACAGCGGACACTGCATGGGCATCCGTCACGTGGATGTGCACGCCCTGGCAGGCCTGCCCTGCAAATTTGGACGCTGCCGGCACGAAATAGGCCGGCGTAAATGCCACACCCGCAAGCTTTTTACCCTGCATCGCCTGTGCCAGCTTCTGCGCATCCGCAAAGGGCGCACCGACCTCCACAAACGGAAAACTGGTTCCCCTCCCCTCAGAGAGATTCGTGCCCTCAAACAGGCACAGCCCCGGGTACAGCAGGGCAGCCTCAAAAGTGGGCAGCCCCATGGAGGGCGGGATCCAGCACCTTCCCGTATCCGGAAAGAGCATCGCCCGCTGCCAGCCCTCCACCGGCACGACCGTCAGCTTCACTGTCAGTCCCAGCCTGTCCACTGCCATCCGCGCAAACTCCCCGATCGTCAGTCCGTAGCGCATGGCCAGCGGAAATCCGCCCACAAAGGACGAAAACTCCTCTCTTAAAACATTGCCCTCCACCCTGTCTCCCAGCGGATCCATCCTGTCCAGTATGATAAAATCCTTCCCCGCCTCTGCGCAGTCCTCCAGCGCATAGAGCATGGTGTAGAGAAAAGTATAGTACCGCGCGCCGACATCCTGCATATCGTAGACCACGGCATCCACAGCGTCGAGCATCTCCTTTGTCATGCGCTTGGAGTCCCTGCGGTACAGGCTGTAGACAACGATCCCTGTGACCGGATCCTGATACGTATCCACCAGTTCTCCCGGAGGGACATCCCCGCGCACCCCGTGCTCAGGCGAAAACAGCGCAGCCAGCCCGTAACGCCGGTGCAGCACCTGGATCGTGCTCTCAAATCCGGCTGTCAGCCCCGTCACGGATGTGATCAGCCCCAGGCGCCTGCCCTGAAACAGGCTGTCGTACTGCTCAATGCAGTCAATTCCATTTCTCACCATATCTTTCTGATCCTTCCTTCCACGAGAATGTCTCAGACACCGCTCTGCCTGCAGCATGCATCGATCGCCCACTTCAGTCGGCCTTCGTTCTGCTCCAGCATCCGCTGCGCCGCCTCCCTGTCCAGCCCTGTCTTGAGCATCATGATCGCCGTTTTCACGCTCCCGCCTGCCCTGTCCAGATACTCCTGTGCCGTCTCCGGCGTAGCGTCCGTCGTGGAGCAGATGATGCGCAGTGAGCGGTCATAGAGCTTCTGGTTGCTGGCCTGCAGATCCACCATCAGATTGTTGTAGACCTTGCCCAGCTTCACCATCACAGATGTGGACAGCATATTGAGCACCATCTTCTGCGCCGTCCCCGCTTTCATCCGGGTGCTGCCCATGATCACCTCCGGTCCGGGAACCGGCGCGACTGTCACGTCACAGAGCCCCTCCAGCTTGGAACCGTGGTTGTTCACCACAGCAATACAGACCGCCCCCTGGCGCTTTGCCTCCGTGGTAGCCCCCAGCACATAAGGCGCCGCACCGCTGGCAGTGATGCCCACCAGCACATCCTGCGACGTGATGCCCAGATCCCGCACCAGCCGCGCACCGGCTTCCGCATCGTCCTCACTTCCCTCCACGGCCCTGCGCAGCGCCTCATCTCCCCCGGCGATATATCCCTGCACCAGTTCCGGATCCACACCGTATGTAGGCGGACATTCCGAGGCGTCCAGCACGCCCAGCCTCCCGGACGTACCGCAGCCGACATAGAACATATGTCCTCCCCCCCTTTCAATGCCCCGTATGCCAGATCGACCGCCTGCGTCAGATTGGGGATCTCGCTGGCAACCGCCCCTGGAATACACGCGTCCTCCGCGTTGATCAGACGCAGAATCTCTTCTGTCGAACACTCGTCAATGCCTATCGTGTTCGGATTGACCGTCTCCGTCATCAGTCCCGACAAATATTGGTTCATAAATAACAACTCCCTTCCTGCAGCGCACTGCCGCAGACGGCGCTATACACCGTCCGCAGCCAGCAGCCCATTGCCTTATTCCTTCACAAAATAGATCAGATCGTCCGCCAGCATCTTTGCGATCATCGTATTGAGATCACCGAAATAGTAATAGTTTGCCTGCACGGCATTCATCTCTGTCTCCGCCAGATGCAGACTGGTGTCATAGATGCGCGTCGGCGCTGTCTTCTCGATCACGGACACGTAGCCGCACAGATGATTTGACAGTGTCATGAAATCCTCGATCAGTTCCGTCCTGCGTGCCTCGTCCGTCGTGTTGAAAAGCTCCGTCAGCATCTCTGTGGTATTGTACTCCTCATTGGTGACTGGATCCGTAAAAATCTTGTCCTTGCCCTCAAAAGCCTGCCATCCGGTGCGGACATTGGCATTGAAGAGGTCGTTAAAGCACTCCCACGGATACGCGTACGTGGGCGCGCCCGCCACAAAAGTACACACCATCATTTTCTCGTCGCTGGTGGCATGTGTAGACCAGACACCGAAGTCCATGGGCTGGAAATCAATGTTCAGGCCAAACTCCGTCAGCATTGTCGCGATCGCCTCGCCGGTCATCATAAAGGACGGCCATGTGCCGATCGTCGCGATGGTGATGGCAGGAGCTGTGCCGCTCTCATCCACCCACTTGCCGCTGCCGTCCCTGCTCCACCCGATCGATTCGAGCAGCTGTGCAGCGCCTTCCGGATCATAGCTGTAGCTGATGAGCGTATCCTTAAAGCCTTCTTTCAGGAAACCTTCCTCAAAGGAGGGGATCAGTCCTGCATTCTCCGCGCTGCCGCTGAAGCTTCCCGGCTCCGATACTGCCAGCAGGCTCTGGCGGTCGATCGCCTTCGAGATAGCCTAGCGCACCTCCAGCTTGTCCAGCGGATAGATCTGCGTGTTCATGGTGTAGCCGATCTGGCTCAGCTCCGGCACAAACACCTTGCGCATGGTATCACCGAACTTTCCGTCGATCTGCGCGGAGGTATCCGTGTTCAGCCCGCCGTTCTCAATGGTGTACTCCCCCGCCAGTATCGCGGTCAGAAACGCCTGGCTGTCGCCCGGGTTCAACCCGCGGATGGATGTGATCAGCGGCTTCTTGCGGTACTGCTCGTTGATCGAAAACATGATCTCGGACGTGTTGTGGCTGCTGATGACATACGGTCCGCTGCAGACCACATCCTCGGGCACCGGCTTGTACGCGAGCATATCCTGGTTCACTTCCGTTATCCTGGCCGTGCCCTCGTCGGTATATTTCCACCTGTTGGTCTCCTCGTCAAAATAGCGCTCATTGTCCGCGATGTCCTTAAACTGGTCTGCCCACTTGGAATAGATCTCATCCGGCGTACAGATAAAATTCTGGTAACCGCCCAGCGCAAGGTTGAGGATCAGAGGGCTCTCTGAGCAAAACTTCAGTTCCAGCGTCAGATCGTCCTTCTTCTCGATCGTATCCAGATACCCCCACAGGGAACTGTAGTTGAGCTGGCAGTAGTAGTTGGTCAGCACGTCCTCCGCATCCAGGACGCTCCCGTCGCTCCACTTCAGATCCGGCAGGAGCTTCAGCGTGAGCACCTTGTCCTCGTAGGTGTAGCTCTCCAGCAGGGAGCATTCAAAGGTGCGCTCCGGCAGCGGAGAGAAATGTGCCAGCGTATCGTACATAAACGGCTTGATAGACCAGTTTGGCCCCGCCGCCTCGTCCCACGGGTTCCCGTTGAACGACAGGCTGTCGCCGCAGTTGATCAGCGTGGTCAGAACCTTGTCGGAATCCACCTCGCCCTCCACCTGCATGGTCAGCTCATTCTCCACGCCCTGCAGGTTCGGGGATACCTCCGCAGCCCCCTGCGCAGACGTATCGCCGTCTGCAGAAGCGGGTGCATTTCCCTGTGTTCCCCCGTCCTGCCCGCACCCTGCGAGCATTCCGGCTGTCATCGCCGACGCCAGCAGAAGCGCCGTCACTTTCCTGTTTCTCTCTCGTTTCATATTTTTCATTCTTTTCATATTGATACCTCTCGCGCGCTCTGGCACGCATCCCAATCTATTGTTCAAAAACAGTTCTTTTCTCAAAACGACGTCACGATCGTCTTCTTCTGAATCTCAGAGATGGTAAACGTCTCCGCGTACTCCTTCCTGCACAGATACCCGCGCAGCTTCATCAGTGTCGCATAGTAATCCCGGTAGTGGAAACTGGGAGAGTTCACCGCAAACCAGTGGGTGGAGATGGCCTTGTACCACAGTTCGAATCCCTCCGGCGTCACCTCCGCAAACGTGTAGGGCACATAGCCCTCCGCATCCTCCCAGTTCTCGGCAAAATACGGCCCTGCTGCATAGTGGGCGGGAAGCTCCCGCTCAACAGACGGCAGCCCCGCAAAAAACTGGGCGTCTATCACAATGCGGTGCGTCGCCATATGATCCTTGTGCATGCTGTTTTTCCAGTGTGTCAGCAGGACATCCGGCTTATATCTGCGGATCACGTCGCAAAGCTGCAGCTTCACCTCATCCGACTCCGGCAGCTCGCCGTCCACATAGGGGAACACCACTGCCTCCCCGCCCAGCATTTCGGCGAAGGTGTGCGCCTCCTGTTCCTTCTGGCGGCGGTAGTCTGCGACGGTCATATCCGGCGGGTTGCCGCGCTCACCGCCCGTCATCGCCACCGTCACGATCCTGCTGCCGCGCAGCGACGCCGTCGCCAGCACACCCCCGCAGGTCAGTTCCGCATCCCCGACATGGCCTCCGATCGCCATGATCACTTTCTTTCCATCCTCTGTCATATGTTCAACCTTCTTTCTTTATATCCCTTTATATTCATTTGCACTTTTCTTCCCGGCGCATATCCGCCCATGTGCGGACGATATGGAACCCTGCCGCCTCGTAGATATTTCTGGCCTGGTTTGTCTCACCCGTAAACAGTGTCATATAGGACGCCCCCATATCCTTCAGGGTGGAGCAGAGCATGCTGAACAGCACTTTCCCGGCTCCGTTGCCCCTGCAGCTGTTGTGTACGGCGACGCCGCTGAAATATCCCCGCCCGTTCTCCTGCACAGAGAGCGGTCCCGTGAATCCCATTGCCTTTCCGCCCTGGCTGACGATCAGCAGGGGGCTCCCGCCGTCAGGCTGCGCAGCGTTCTCCATGATCTCCCGCTTCCAGAGCTCGTTGTCCAGGCTGTCCATGAGCTCCTCCAGCCCCGTGTGTCTGTCCCTGTCGTAGAGTACGACCTCCATACCCTTCTCTGCCAGAATGCTGATCCGCTGCTGGATATCGGCCGGGATCTGGTACTCCGAGAGCGCGATATGGTATGAATTCTGGTAGGCATAATCGCGGTAGCCGCAGTTTTTCAGGAAGAGATAACCTCCCCCCGCCACATCCACGCCCGGCGCGTTGGGATGCTCATGACCGTCCGTCCCTGGCACTGTCCACACGAAGTTCATCGGATTGAAGAAGATGATCTCAAACCGCTTTGCCATGCCGCCGGACACCGCCGCCAGACGCTGCTCCAGCTCTCTGAGGATCGCCCTGCCGATCCCCTGGCGCCTCCTGTCCGGCCGAACGGCCACAAAAGTGATGTAACCCTTGTCCGCATCCGCGGCATAACAGCCCGATGCAAATGCGCTGCCATCCTCCGCTGCCAGACTGACCACCGACAGACCGGCTTCCCGGCGGTGCAGGAAAAAGGCTTCGAACGCGCCTGCATCCTGAAACGGCTTGTACAGAATCTCTCCGGCTGCAGCGCACCCGTCAAACAGTTCCATGGCATTCTGTACATCTTCGCGCGATACCATATCATGAAATGTCATCATTGAATCTTTCCTTTCCTATTATAATATATTTATAATATAAGCTATTTTAATATATGTTTCTGCTCGGTCTCCTTCTCGGTCAACTCGCGGTCCTTTTTGTTCAGAAAGACAGCCGCCAGGAACGCTCCTGCCGCAGCCGCGAGATTGACTCCGATCGTCATCCCCCACACCACATTTGTCTCCGCCGTCTTCTCAAACAACAGGAAGAACAGTGTGCTGACGAGAAAGAGCGCCCCTGTCATCACAGTGATCACGCGCAGAAACATCACAACCCGGGTCAGACTGATGTCTGGCTGTTCTGTTCTCTTTCCCTTAGTATTTCCTCGGCTCTGTGACATGCTACCAATCCTCCATTCGCTTCGTGTAATACGGGTTCCTCTCTGGTACAGCGCTCGCAGTAGTACGGGCAGCGCGGGTGAAACTTGCACCCCTCCGGCAGATTCAGCAGGCTGGGCATATCCAGGGAGCGCAGCGGCAGCTCCATGGCGTACTCGCTTCTCCGCCTGGGATTCGCCTCCGGCACCGCAGATATCAGCGCGTGGAAATAGGGATGCATGGGATGCGTGACCGCCTGCTGGATGGAGTTCGTCTCGATCATCCGCCCCAGATACATGACCACGATCCGCCCTCCCGCCGCGATATAGCGCGCCGTGCCCAGATCATGGGTGATATACAGAAAACTGACATTGTGTTTGTCCTTCATCTTTGCCATCAGGCTCAGCAGCGAGATGCGCAGGGACACATCCACCATGGACACCGGTTCGTCCGCCACGATGAGCTTCGGCGTCATGGAGAGTGCGCGCGCCAGCAGGATACGCTGCCTCTGGCCACCGGAAAGCTGGTGGGGATACTTCTCCAGGAAAATCTCCGGCGGGTTCAGCCCCACCTCGTTGAGCAGCCCTGTGAGCATCTCCTCCGCCTCCGCGGCATTTTTTACGATCTTGTGCTGTATAATAGGAAGCGACAGTGACTGGAAGATCGTCTTGTTGGGATTCAGCGCCGCGAAGCTGTCCTGATGCACCATCTGCACGCCCCTGCGGTAATCGTCATAGTCCTTTCCCTTCAGAGACCAGATATTCCTGCCGTTGTAGAGCACTTCTCCCTCCGTCGGCCTGTGGATGCCTGCCACCATCTTACCCATCGTCGTCTTGCCGCATCCGCTCTCGCCCACCACCGCAATGATCTCTCCTGTATGGATCGAGAGATTTACATTTGTCAGAGCCGGGATGGACTGTCTGTTCCTGCCGGTTCCGCTTGTAAAGGTAATTCCGGCGTTCTTTATCTCAATCAACGGTGTCATGCTCTTTCACCTTCCTCCACTGGGCGCAGAGCGTATACTGCTCTGACGCACCCAATACTTCCAAATTTGACAGGTTTCCTTTGATTCCGTCGCAGACGCCCTGCTCTCTCAGATAACAGCGCGGCGCAAATCTGCAGCCCGGCTACAGCTCGAGCAGATTCGGCGGATATCCGGGGATCACCGCCCGCTTCGAGAGGTCATCCCGCAGGGAGGGCACCGCCCGGATCAGCCCGCAGCTGTACGGGTGGGCAGGACTCAGAAACACGTCCTCCACCCTGCCGTACTCCACGATCTGTCCGGCGTACATGACGGCGATCCGGTCCACTACGGAACCGATGATAGAGACGTCATGCGTACAGAAGATCATGGTGATCCCCCGCTCCTCGTGGATCTTGCGCAGGATATCCAGAATGTACCATTGCGTTATCACGTCCAGCGCAGTGGTGGGCTCATCCAGGATCAGCAGCTCCGGTTCCAGCAGGAGGCTCAGCGCGATGATGACACGCTGTTTCATCCCCCCGGAAAGCTGATGGGGATAATTCTCCAGAACCCGGTCATCCAGCCGGACATGGGACAGGAGTTCCTTCGTCCGCGCCAGCACATCCTCCTTTGACATCTTCGCGTCATGAGCGGCCGCTGTCTCAAAAAAGTGCTCCTTGATGCGCAGCGTGGGATTGAGCACGCTCTGCGCTGCCTGAAAGACCGTCGTGATGTCCGTCCAGCGGTAATTATTGTATTCTTTATCCGTCAGCTTCAGCAGATCCACCTTGCTGCCGTCTTTACGGTGATAGATGATCTCGCCCTCCGCAATGCGCCCCGGAGTGCGGATCGTCTGGAGGATACCCGATGTCAACGTCGTCTTCCCGCTGCCGCTCTCCCCGATGATCCCCACGATCTCCCCGCGTCCGATATCCATCGACACCTTGTCCACCGCCCTCAGTGTTCCCCCGTTCGTCTTGAAATCAATGGACAGGTTGCGAATCTCGATGATTGGTTCCATGCTTACTCTCCTTTCCTTCTACAGTTCTTCCTACGTCCTGAGTCTCGGGTTCAGCGCCTCATCCAGACCGGTTGCAAACAGATAACACCCCATCTGGAACAGCACGATACAGACTACCGGGGCGAGAAAATACACGATCGCTCCGGATCCCATCAGTGCGCCGCTGGCCGTCAGGGACAGCTGGATCATCATGCCCCAGTGGTTTCCCTGGAACGGTACAAGCCCCAGATACATCAGTCCGACCGCGGACATGATCGCCTCCTTCATCATGCTGATAAAATTGACCGCAATATAGGAAATGATATTTGGCACGACATCATTCATGATAATGTTAAAGTTGCTGATGCCCAGCACCCGGCTCGCCTCAATGAAATCCCGGTTCTTGATGATGAGCACCTGCGAGCGTATCGCCTTGGCAAGTCCCGCCCACGCCTGGATGCTCAGCACCACGCCGAACATGAACGCGTTGTCCACGGAGATGACCATCGACAGCACCATCGTAAACGGAAAGCTCGGAATCGTCACCATGACATTTGTGATCAGCATCAGTACCGTGTCAACCTTTCCGCCCAGCAGCCCCGACACGATGCCCACCGTGCAGGCGATCACGATCGAGATGGCGCCGGCATAGAAGGCAACCAGCAGCACGTCCTTCGCACCCAGTATCAGCTGTATCAGCGTATCCTTGCCGGAGTAATCCGTGCCAAGCCAGTGTTCAGCCGAAGGTCCCTTGAGGCGGTTTAAATAATCCGCTGGGGGATTCTTCAGAAATATCGGGCCAAAGATCGCCATTGCCAGGAAAAATGCAAGGATGAACAATCCCACGCGTGACATCCTGTTCCGCCAGATCGAAGAGAAGAAATCCCTGATCCCGTTGGACCGGCGCACAGCCGCTTTCGCAGTTTTTGTCGTCATTTTTCTACCCACTCCTCTCATAATTTTATTTTTTTTATTTTACAGTTTGCCCGCAGCTCTTATGAGTCCCTCAGATGCGGGTTCAGATATTTGTACAGAAGCTCCGCTGCGAAGCTCGAGATCACCACCATGATGATAATGATGAAAAACATGCCCTGCATCAGCGGATAATCCCTGGCGGCGATCGCCCTGCTCAGGTAATAGCCTACGCCGGGGTAGAGGAACATGCCCTCTATCAGGGGCGATCCTCCGAACAGCAGTCCGAAGCTGACTGCCAGGCTGGTGATGAGCGGCAGCAGCGCATTTTTGCTCAGATACGTGATCAGTATGCGGCGCTTCGGCAGCCCGCGGACCTGTGCGTAGGTAATATAATCCTCGCCCAGCACGCTCAGCGAATTTGCCTTCATCGACATGATCCAGCCCGCCACCGTGGTGACAAAGTACGTGAGCACCGGCAGGAACGCATGGTGGAGCACATCCAGGATGAACTCCCCGTTGAATCCCGGAGTGACGGAGGTGCTGTAAGCTCCGCGGGACGGGAACCAGGCCAGCGTCACCGAGAACAGAAAGAGCATCAGATAGCCGATCACATAGTTCGGTATCGCGCCGAAGATCGACTGGTAGCCGATCAGCACCGAATTGAGGATCCTGCTCCGCGTCCATGCGATGTAGATTCCCAGAAGGACACCGACCGCAAACGACAGCAGCAGCGATATGCTGACGATCAGGAATGTCCAGGGAAGCGCGCCTCCGACGATACTGATGACATCCCTCTGGTACGTCATGCTGGTTCCCAGATTCCCTGTCACAATGCCTGTGATATAGTTGAGGAACCGCTGTCCCATCGGGATATCCGGGTCATAGTTCAATATGGCCTTGGCACGTATGTATGCGATATCATACTGCAGATTCTGCTGCTTCTGAATCGTGGTCGCCATCAGATCCACCGGATCGCCCGGCATACTCTGGATGATAAAAAACATGATGACCAGTGCGGCAAATACAGTGAAAAGTGACATCAGCAATTTTTTAACCATCTATAACACACATCCTTTCATTATTTAATTTTTTTAACTCTTTAGATCAGCATAACTTTCATAAATCTTTCGTGGGGTCCCAACCTTATTTTGAAATTTTATGTTAAATAAACAATAATACTTTTGAAATAAAATATCAATACTATTTCAGAAAAACTTACAACTTTTTTTTCTATCAGAGAAAGTATTTGGGTAATCTGCACAACGATCATCAATCATGGTAGAAAATCAGTGGAAATAAATTGTATATTTTGCACAAGAAAGTACACAGAAACGGCAGTGACACCGCCGCCGCGCGCTTGACAGACAGGCTCCGTTGTGTTTCAATACAGACAGCTATTGTCCGCATGGCTGAAAAACAGAACCGCGGAAATGCATTCAAAAATAATAAAGTAATAGCGCAGGTACGAGCAGGGCAGCGCGCCCAGCGCCTGCACAAAGTCGGGATTCCATGATATGCCTGTGATGTTCATCACACTCTGGTTACCCCACTCTGTCAGCAGACTCTGCGTCACATCCTTCCCGTCCGCCTCCACTTTGGTGGCAAACACCATATGGTTCAGGCCGCCCATCGTCACTGACACCTCGTCCATCGGTCTGCCCAGCTTCTCCGCAACCGCCTTTTTCATCCCATAGGGAAGATTGCACAGGCCGATGATCCTGTCAAAATCAGTGTGCTGGTTTACCGCCTCGAGCACCATCCCCACCGGGTTCGTAAAATTGATCAGCCACGCGTCCGGGCACAGCTCCTGGATATCCCTGCAGATATCGATGATGACCGGAATGGTGCGCAATCCCTTGAAGAGCCCTCCTGCCCCGTTTGTCTCCTGCCCCAGTATCCCGTGGGAGAGCGGAATGCGCTCATCCCTGATCCGCGCCTCCAGGCGTCCCACTCGGAGCTGTGTGGTGACAAAGTCCGCCCCCGGAAGGGCTTCCCGCCGGTTCAGCGTCGTGTGGATCTCAAGGGGAACCCCCGCCTTCTCGACCATCCTGCGCGCCAGCGCCGCGACCGTCTCCATCTTCTGCTCCCCCTCCGGGACATCCACCAGCCACAATTCCCTCACGGGCAGTCTGTCATACCGCCTGATAAAGCCCTCCACCAGTTCCGGCGTATAGCTCGAACCGCCTCCGATCGTCACGATCTTGATTCCTGTTTTCATCTGCATACCTCCTGTGTTTTTATAGCGATTGTTGTTTCATAATGATCGTGCACCCTCCCCTGCGAGCAACAGGGACAGCGCGCCGATCCGGCCTGCCCGGTTTCCCGTACTGCACGCCTCGATCTGTGTGTACTTTCTTAAATGCGGATACAGGCTGTACACGCGGTCACTCAGATCGCGCAGAAAACGCTCCTGCCTGCAGATACCGCCCCCGATCAGGACGGCCTTCGGATCCACGAAAACAGCCGTGTTGCCCACCGCAACCGCGAGCTTCTCCAGCCATTCCCGGTAAATGGACTCAATGCGCGCATCGTCCAGATGCGAAAAGATATACACGCCGTCCACCCTTTCCCCGATCGCCTCATATACCCGCCGTGTCAACTCCGCGGTCGCGCCTGCCGACTCATATCCGCGATCTCCGTCCGCAACCCGCTGCACCAGAAGAAGCCCCGCCTCCCCAGCCTTGAAATGACTCCCGCGGAGCAGCTTTCCGTCGTGGATGATCGCACCGCCCACACCGGTTCCGATCGTCAGCAGGATAAAATCGCGGTATTTTCTGCCCGCTCCCACCGCCAGCTCGCCCAGCGCGGCACAGTTGCTGTCGTTTTCCAGCACGACAGGCAGGCCGGATGCCTTCCCAAAGGCGTCCCTGAGATTGTGGGCGGTGAAATTCTTCCCCACGCTGAAGTCCGTGTTCTCCCCGGTCTCCGGATTGATAAAGCCGCCTATGCAGACCGCGATCCCCGCTGCCTGCCGCGCACAGCGCCTGCCGATGGCCAGCAGCTGTTCCAGAAAACGCTCCGGATCCTTCTGCGTCGGCTCCTCCCCTTCCTCGTATACCTGATACTGCCTGTCCATCAGACTGTACTTCACGAATGTCCCTCCGACATCCATCGTCAAATATTTCTGCATTCCAGTTCCCTCCATCATTTTATCTGGCGGACGCTTCCGCGATCTTTGCCGCTCCCTGCGCGGCGTCCCCCGCCGCCTGCGCCAGCCTGACGCCGGGGCAGACCGCACGCAGTCCTGCCGTCAGGCGATCTCTGATCATGGCATTTCTCTCCAGCACGCTGCCGTGCAGCACCAGCGGGAACACCTCTGATCCCGCCTGCATCCCCCGCTGCATTTTCCCGAAGACCGCCTGCACCAGACAGGCCAGCTCCCCTGCCGCCTTGTCCACGATCCGCCGCACCGCGGCATCCTGCACAGCTTCCGGCAGGGACAGCAGCGACGCAAGGGCAGCGATCTCTTTCTTGGTATGATCCTGTGCATAGACATAGCCGACAAGCTCCGGCATGGCAGAGATCCCAAGCCTGCCAAACACTGCATCCCGCAGGACAGTCGGCTGTGCCCGCCCATCCTCCGCCCGCACGACCGCACTCAGGATATCGCGCCCCAGGGCATACGCACTCCCCTCGTCGTCGATCAGGTGGCCATAGCCCCCCGCCCTGTACTTCCGCGCCCCCTGCCCTGTCTGTCCCAGACAGATGGATCCAGTCCCTGCGATCAGCAAAATGCCGTCCGCTTCCTCGAATGCACCGTACATGGCCGCTTCCTCATCCCCGAAGACACAGACCGGACAGCCATAGCCAAGCTCCAAAAATACTTTTTCCAGAAAGGGACGGACCGCCGGATTGCTGACGCCCGCACAGCCGATGCCGACTGCCGCGCAGTCATCCGCCGCAAACCCGCTCTCCGCCAGCGCATCCCTGAGCTCCGCCAGCGCCTGCGCGATGCGCGCCGGACCTGCACTGTTGTAGTTCAGACTCCCCGCCGACAGACGGCAGCGCTCCCGCGTCCCGTCCCACACCAGAACCTTTGTGGACGTCCCGCCGCCGTCCATGCCAATATAATATCTCTCCATTTCAACCCCCTATCCGCCGGCACTGTGCCGCCTTGTTTTCTACATAGTATTCCATTTTGTATGTCGTGTCAATTGATTTTTGAAATTTTATTTTAAATTATATTTGATATTTATGATTTTTTATTTTATACTCAGAATGAGAAATCTCTTGCTTTTTCACTTCCGTTCTTCTACAATATACCATAATGGAGAACCGCACAGATGTACAACGAAAGGTGGAATCATTATGACAACGATCGAATTGAAAGCCCAGAGTATCTACCCCGAGATCAGCAGGTCCGAACAGCTGGCGGCGGACTATTTCATAAAAAACAAAGAGGACATCTTCAAATATCCCCTCGCTGCCCTCGCGGAACGTTCGGGAACCAGCCAGGGCGCGTGGGTGCGCTTCTGCAAATCCATGGGGTACGACGGACTCAAAGGTCTGAAAAAGGCTCTTTTCAACGAGACGAACAAATCCATCGCCCCCGCTCCCAAGACAGAAGTCCTCTTCACGGACGTGAAGGATTTCTCCTCGGTTCCCGCCATCGCTGACACCGTACATAACAACTGCATCGCGTCCATCGACATGACCTACCATCTGTTTGACGAAGAGGTCATGGAATGCGTCGCCCGGTGCATCATCCAGGCGCGCACCGTCCGTCTGTTCGGTATCGGCGCATCCGGCCTGGTCGCCTGTGACCTCTACCAGAAGCTGCTGCGCCTCGGCTACAGTGTCAGCTACGACTCCGATTATCATGTCGCCTTCACCTCCGCCACCATCAGCACTGCGGAGGATGCGGCGCTGCTCTTTTCCAATTCCGGTGAGACCCCCGAGATCCTCCACATCGCGGATATCCTGAAAAAGAACGGCACGACCATGATCGGCATCACAAAGCACACAGTCAATCCGCTGACGCAGAAGTGCGATTATGTGCTCTACATGAGCTCCCTGGAGATCAGCAAGCGCAGCGGGGCGACCAGCTCGAGGATCGCCCAGCTCTTCCTGTCAGACATCCTGTTCACCACGGTCGCCAACTTAGACTACGCCAATATTGAGAACAGCCTGGAGAAGAGCTATTCCCTGTATGTTGAAAACCTGAAATAAGGACTTGCTCCGGCGGTCAGAAAATGAAACAAAATAAGGAAACTGTATCACCAATAAGCAATAAAGAAAAAATCACGCCGCATTTTTATTTCAAAATACACGTGATTTTTGTGTCCATCAAATTGGATTCTTCGTCTATTATATTTTCTGGTATACATTGCCATTTAACACGTTCATTGCACCTTTTTATACAATGTTTCCTGTCCGCCCAGATCTGTCATTATCTCTCAACTTCCTTACATATTTATCTGCATTTCGCCCCCGCTCCGTGGCATCCATAACAAATTGTTTTAAATCTACAGCTTCTTTTTGTTTTGTGTCAGATGTTCCCAACAATCCATTTACACCAAAAGCTTCTCCTGTTCCTCCTGGACTTTTTCTGATGTTTGCTTACAGACTTCTTCAGCAGGTTCAAAAATCACCTCACCCTTAAAACCATCCACTACGGCCTTCATAACAGCTGCTGCATATATAATCTGAAATCATTACCCTGGAACAGTACGAAGCCCTTCCGGAAAACAGGCGAGTAGAAGTCTTTGAAGGTGTTGTCTATGATATGGCCAGTCCGTCAGAAATCCACCAGACAATTTCCACAGAGCTGACTACTATCCTCAACACCTATATCAAAAGCAAGAAAGGCTCCTGCAGGGTGTTTCATGCTCCATTTGATGTCAAACTTGATGATAATCCTCTTATAATTGTCCAGCCTGATCTTATGATTGTATGTGACAAGGATAAATTGGACGGAAAACGTTGCAACGGTGCACCAGACTTCATCATTGAGATTGTTTCACCTGGAAATCCTTCTGATGATTATATTCGCAAGCTATATTTTTATAAAAATTACGGTGTGCGTGAATACTGGATTGTAGACCCACGCCGTCAAAAAGTAATTATTTATTACCTTAGTCAAACAGATTTCGAAATGGAAACTTATACTTTTCAAGATAATATCAAAGTCAATATCTATGATGATCTATATATTGATTTCTCTGAACTGAATTTAGGTATCTGAGATATGTACTTATTGTGTATAACGAAAATGGAACCCCTGCTGCCAACGTGTCATGCTGGCAGCAGGGGTTCCATTTTGGAAGTCAATCCCCTCCAGCGTCGCCCAAAAGCAGCATCTCTCCTTTTCATGAAACAGACTGCCTGCCGCCTGTCAGTGGTTTCCACATACCTCATATAGTTCAATCCGATAAGATTTGTCGCTGGGTAAACGGGATAATACCATTCGACGATATGGTGGAATTCACCGGAAATGAATGATTTTGGCCTTGATATACAGAAAAGCAGGAACTCTCTCGAATCCCTGCTTTTCTGATCGGCGGGAAGTTGGATCAGCTGTCAAGGCCAAGCTTCTTTTTTAATTCGTCCATGATCTCATATGCGCTGTACTGCATGGGAATCTCATAGTCCTCCTCCGGCCTGTGCTGTGTGTCCCACACCTGCGCGTAAAACGGGTTCTGCCTTGCCATTTTTGGATAAGCCCATGATTTTTTCATGCATTCCGGACACCAGTGCCCCCCGTGCAGCACCGCGTTTACAGACATCTGGAATACATGGCCGGATGCACACTTCCATTTTACCGGGGTATAGATATCCTTCACACCCTTCTCCAGATATGTTCCTCCCCTGTATTCGGCAGCTTTGGAAAGATCCTCTGCCCCCAGGTTTTCAATTCCTTTTTCTTCATCGTATCCATGATTCAAATAGCTTTCAGTCTCGTCCGGATGGTGCAGTTCAAAGGACTTTGCGGCGTGCTTTTCTTCCAGTGAACCGAAGAATGCCTGTATCCACTCTTTTTCGTTATTTTCCTCCATCCAGACCGGTCCCATGCGCTTTGCGGCGATCTCCTTGTTGTGGGCTCTCATGGCTGCCGCGTCTGGCATCATGGCCGCGATCATCGGGTTTGCCATCATGCGCTCCATCTCCGCTTTTACGGCGCCCCAGTATATATCGCCCGGAATCTGCCTGAAATGCAGCTGCTCTTCCAGTTTGTCCGAATCCGTGTAATAATGCCCATGAAAATTAAAGTGTGCCACATCCTGCGGGTCGTAGATATCCTCATATTTGATTCCCATCGGTTCCAGCGACATTCCTGCCAATTCCCATGTGGCGAAACGGTAATCCTTACCGCTGCTCAGATTATATGCCTTGCGCCAGAAGCTCTCGTCTACCCAGTCCTCGCAGAGATTTGCCATACAGATCCCGGAATCGACAGAAGTGCTCCATTCAAGAACATTATTGGCTGGCTGATGGAATACAATCGGCTCTTCCCCTGCCCCTTCCGCGCTGGGATGCTGTCCTGTCTGCCGTATGGAAACCCAGTATTTCAGCCCGCTGTCAAATACAGCCGCCTCGGAAAATACTTTTGACACCGCGTAATAATCGTGGATGGACGGATTCATCGGATCGCCCACACGCCCGAAATGTACCGGCTCCAGGCGGCTTCCTGTCATGGCCACTGTACCCACATACGCAAAATGCACCTTGTCCGGGCAGGGCTGTTCCTTGATCGCCTTGATGATATTCAGCGTGGAGCCAATGTTGGTGCGCAGTGTCTGCTCGGGATATTTGTCTGCCGCGGGCGATACCATCGCGCCAATATGGAGCACATAGTCACTGCCGTCCACACATTTCTTTATCGTCTCGTAGTCTGCCATGTCACCCCAAACGATCTCCAGTGACGGGCACAGGTATTTTTTCAGCAGTTTCCTGTTCTTCTCAGACGGCCTTGCCAGAATCCTCACCCGGAAGCGGTTGTTTCTTGACAACAGCTGCTGCATGGTCTGCTGTCCCATAATACCAGTCGCCCCTGTCAAAAACACAAGCTTTTTGGGCTTTGAAACATAAGCGTGTTCTTCCGGATCGTCAAACCGCAGCGCCGCGTCAAAGGCCTCCCTTGTTGCATTGATGGCGCGCCTTGCCATTCCGGCGTCGCCTGTTTCATAGTAACCAATCCCTTTTTCATAGCATACTTTTTCAAGCAGGCTTCCATCCCGTCTGACTGCCCCGACAGCCATCACGGCATAGTCGCATGGAAATTCCACTGTCTTTCCGCCTTTTTCCCCGATGACAGCGCCGTCTTTGATCTCCGTTACTTTTATTTCCGTCACTGGATTGATTCCAGCTGCGTAGATGCTTTCTGTCACACAGATTTTCCTGGTGCTTCCCATGTCCGCACAGAATTCCTTCATCATTTCAAGAACAGTAACTTTCGCACCTTTTTCTGCCAGGTATTCTGCAGTTTCCATGCCGACCATACCGCCGCCGATCACAACGACATTGACATTGCCGGATATGTCTGTTTTTCCATTGAGGACATCATGGGAATTGACAACAAAATCCTTATCCTTTCCCGGAATCATCGGAATAATGGGTGTTGCCCCGATTGCATTGATGAGTGTGTGCGGCATCATCTGCGAAACCAGCTCCGGCGTGACTGCCGTATTCATACGGATCTCAACACCAAGACGTTTTGCTTTTTCGCCCATGGCCAAAACCGCCTTTTTCATCTCCTCTTTTCTCGGCGCTTCCCCCGCAGTCAGGAACTGTCCTCCAAGCTGGTCGGACGCCTCACACAAAATTGGATTGTGCCCTCTCTGCTTTAAGATAATTGCCGCTTCCAGCCCGCCGATTCCGCCGCCTGCAACCAGCACGGTCTCCGGCTTTGCGGCAGGTACAATTTTACATTCTTCTTCCCGTCCCAACGCCGGGTTTCTGAGACACGTGATGCATGGGGAATCCGTGTTTTCGAATCCGTCATAACATCCCTGGTTACATCCGACACAGTAATCAATGTCCTCTGTCTTACCCTCCCTCGCCTTATTGCAGAATTCAGGATCGGCAAGCTGGGCGCGTCCCATGACGACCATGTCAACCTTGTCTTCCTCGAGGATCTGTTCTGCCAGTTCCGGCGTGTTGATTCTTCCGACACCGATCGTTGGCATGCCTGTCTCTTTCCGGATCTTTGCGGCATTGTCAATATTAAACGCTCTAGGAATATCAACAGGAGGCACTTCATACTTCAGTCCGGCAGACAGGATATTACCGCGTGAGATGTCCAGTACGTCCACGCCTGCTTCCCCCGCAAGCTTACAGAAATCAATGACTTCCTCTATCGTCAGCCCGCCATCAAGATAATCGTCATGCGCGTCGATTCTCATGAGCATGGGCATATCCTCCGGAATGTTTGCACGGATCGCGCGGATACAAGCAAGCGGAAATCTGGCACGGTTTTCAAACGAACCGCCATACTCGTCCGTCCTGTGGTTGATACCGCCGGACAGGAAAGAATGCGGCAGGTAATTGTGCGCACAGTGAAATTCCACACAGTCAAATCCGGCCTTCACTGCCCTTGCAGCCGCTTTGCCAAAACACTGGACTATTTCTGCAATCTGTTCCTTCGTGATGCCGGGAATCGTCATTTCCGGGCTGACGGGCATATCGCTTGCCACCAGAATCTGCGCCGTCTGGTCCATGCCTACCGCAAGGCTTCCCTGCCAGAGCTGCAGCCCGGCCTTTCCGCCCGCCGCATGAATGGCGTCCGTCAGGCTTTTCAATCCCGGGATATAGGCATCCTCACTGATCGAAAGAAACCCTCTCGGTGCGCTCGGGCTATGTACACTGCAGACCTCGACAATGTTCAGTCCGCACCCGCCCTTTGCACGCGCCACATGGTAATTGACCAGCTGCGGCGTGACATAGCTTGCTTTTCCGGCAAACTTCGTTCCCATTGCCGGAAGGATCACCCTGTTTTTGAGTTCCATCCCCTTGATCGTGATCGGACTGAATAATTTTTCAAACATAATATGACCTCCTTTGTTTTGATATCTTTTGTTACATTTATTCCCAAATCTTATCAAGCCACGCAAGCGCCAGTGCAGGCCATTGCGCCACAGACTTGAAGTGTTTCTGACTTTGCCGTTGACGCAAATGTTTCCGGCAATGCGGCCGGATTCTGCGCATGCAGTGTTTTCATGGTCTGCCACTGCTGGGTCATGGTGTACAGGCTGCCTTCCCCGATATTGTTGTCCGCCCAGTCCTCATTGGCAAGGCTCATGCCGTGACCACCCTCCATAAACAGGTGAAGCTCGCAGGGAACACCCGCCGCGCGGCATGCCTTTACATACAGGATACTGTTCTCCACCGGAACCAGCTCGTCGGTCAGTGTCTGCCATAAAAACGCCGGAGGCGTATCCTTTGTCACGTGTTTTTCCAGACTGGCCCACGCAAGCTGTTCTTCCGACGCATTTTCTCCAAAAAGCAAGTTAAAACTATCCCTGTGCGCTTTCTCGCCGCTCGTGATGACAGGATAACACAGCAGGACTGCATCCGGACGGTTGGAAACTTCCTGACAGGGTTCTTCTAACAGTTCAGAATCCCCGTAATGCACTGCCAAGCTGCCGACCAGATGCGCCCCTGCCGAAAAACCGCAGCAGGCAATCCTGCCACCCTGTACCCGCAGTTCCGCCGCATTGCCGCGGATATGGCGCACTGCCCTCTTTTCCAGGTGAAATACCCTGCGCATCCGCACTGGCGGATCGTACGGCTCCAGCGGCTGTGCCCGCAGATTTTCCTCATCGTAAGTCATCTCCGCCTTTTCCCCGCGCATCATTGCGGCAACCGTCTCCCTCCAGAAGTCCTCCGCCGCCTTAAGCGGAACTGTCTCCAACTGCGGCAGCGGATCCGGCTCGATCCAGGAAGCTTTCCAGTCCTCTTCTTTCCACAAAGCCGTCTCAAAATATTCCTGCCCGCTCTTTGCTTCCCTTCCCTCCTGATCCCACGCTGTGATCCGATACAGATATCTGCGCCTCGGTTCCAGCGGCTGTCCCGCATATTCGATGTCTGTCGTGTCCCTGCCCGCTGTCCTTGTGCTGTCCCAGACAAGGACGCCGTCCTCCTTCTGTACGATGATCTGATACGCGCTCTGGTAAACATTGTTCTCCTCCGCATCCCATTCCCACGAAAACCGCGGTTTTTCCACCGTAACAGCCAGCGGCCTGTCCATGTGCTCACACTGGATATTTTGAATCTGAACCATCTTTTTACTCCTTCCTAAACCGAATCAATGTCCAATCATTTCGGACATTTATAAGTATAGGGCTGTCAGGAAATACCGTTTACCTGCAATATATTGCTGCATTCTCAAAAGTTCAGACAATATAATGGACAAATACTACTATTTTCCGACAGCCCCATACTATTTCAATCATATAAATATGTTATTTCACTGTATATTCTGCATATTCTCCATCATCGCCGCCAGCCCTGCCGCCGCGTCCGGGTCATTGTTTGCCGCTCCGACCGCCGCCTGCATCATCGCGATCGGCGTCATTCCCCCGCTTTGCTGTATCAGCCGGATCAAAGGCGTGCCGGATATGATGCTTATCATAAACAGATATTCAGGGTTGCTCTCATCGCCGCCGTAGTTCTGCAGGATTCCGCCCTTCATGCCCTCCATGATCTGCTGTACGACCGGATTCTCTTTCATGTCGTCAAACGTATTTAACAGCGTGTATTCGCCCGGCTTTTCCGTCTCAAAGGGCGCGATCTTACTCCCGTAAATCTTCTCAAAATCACTTATGGAAGGCTTCCCTGACGGACGGATATACCACTGCGGCAGCCTGTCATATCCCAGCGTGTCCACCGTTCCCTGCACATGGATATCCTGCACCAGACAGATATCCACGCTGGAATTTCCCGCCTGGATCTGGTACTGCCCCGTCAGTACTTCCCAGTTTCCGGTATGCACATCATAGTGCGCAAAGGCTCTCCGGTTCAGTGTAATGGTCACTTCCTTTTCCTCCCCGGCTTCCAGATATACCTTGCAGAAACCTTTCAGCTCTTTCTCCGCCTTGAAGAGATCCGGTGTCCGGTCTGACACATAGACCTGCACGACCTCCGCACCCGCCCGGCTTCCTGTATTTTTCACCCTGCAGGAAACCGCTAATTCTTCGTCCCTCTCTGACAGATTCCATATAAAATCACTGTTTAATATCCTATCACCACATTTTACTTTCAACTCTGAAAGTTCAAACTGTGTATAGCTCAGTCCGTAGCCAAACGGAAACTGTACCGGAATCCCCGCCTTTTCATAATAGCGGTATCCGACATAGATGCTCTCCGCATACTCCACCTGTCTCGGGTTGACGCCGAATGTCTCTGACGAGGAGCAGTCTGTATAGGAAATCGGATAAGTCTCCGCAAGCTTTCCGCCGGGATTTACGATTCCATACAATAAATCCGCGCCCGCCTCGCCGACCGCCTGTCCGCCAAGGTACAGGTTCAGAACCGCTTTTGCATCCGCAATCCATGGCATTTCTACCGGACTTCCGCCCATCAGCACGACGACGACATTCGGATTCACTTTCGCGATCTCGCTGACCAGCTCGCAGTGGCTCTCCGGCATCGCCATATGCTGTCTGTCATAACCCTCCGACTCATACGAATCCGGAAGTCCCACGACGAGAACTGCCACCTCCGCCTCCTTCGCGCCGTCAACTGCCCGCTGCAGCTCGTCCGCGTTCCTCTCACCGCTCAGCTCATAGGAAGGATAGTATGCGATCTCCCCGCCCGCCGCTTCCATGGCCGCGCGCAGAGCGGGAAGCTTTGTCGGATTGATGTGCGATGACCCGGCTCCCTGATAGCGGACTGTCTCCGCCATCGCGCCGCACAGGGCGACTTTCGCCGTCTTCCGCAATGGCAGAAGCCCGTTCTCATTTTTCAGCAGCACAGCGCTCTCCGCCGCGATCTTTTTCGCAAGGTCGTGATGCGCCTCCACGTCAAACGGGTATCCGTCCGGAATGCCTTTGCGCGTTTCCCGCGCCTTCCATGCCAGTCTGATGATCCGCTCCACACAGGCGTCAATGTCAGACTCCGACAGCTTCCCTTCCTCCACGGCCCGCTTCACGTCCGCATCAAACATGCCGTTGCTGCTCGGCATTTCCAGGTCACAGCCTGCCTGGAATGATTTCACCCGGTCATTTGCCGCGCCCCAGTCCGTGACGACAAGTCCCCGAAATCCCCACTCGTCACGCAGAATGTCTGTCAAAAGTGTCTTGTTATCACTGGAAAAGGTTCCGTTCACTTTGTTGTAAGAGCACATTATGGTATCCGGCTGGCTCTCCTTCACCGCCATCTCAAAGGCAGACAGATAGATCTCACGCAGCGCCCGCTCGTCCACCATGCTGTCCCCTCTCATGCGGTCCTGCTCCTGATTGTTTGCCGCATAGTGCTTTAAGCTGGTTCCGACGCCCTTGCCCTGCACGCCCTGGATCCAGTTCGTTCCCATCACGCCTGCCAGATAGGGATCCTCACTGAAATATTCGAAGTTGCGCCCGCAGAGGGGATTGCGCTTCATGCACACGCCGGGTCCCAAGACCACATCCACGCCGTGGTGCAGCGCTTCCTCGCCGATCGCCTCCCCCATCTCACGCAGCAGTCCGGGATCCCACGACGACGCGCTGGCGGACGCCGTCGGAAAGCAAGTCGCCAGCTCGCTCCGGTTGATCCCCAGGTGGTCGGACTCCCCCTTCTGTATCCGCAGGCCGTGCGGCCCATCGGACATAAAGAAGGCAGGAATGCCATACTGCTCCATGTTCTCAGATTCCCAGAAGCTCTTGCCCGAGCAGAGCTTTATTTTATCTTCCAGTGTCATTTTTGCAATGACTTCTTTGATCTTCTCCATCAATCTCTCCTCCTGATATCCTTACAAATACTAAAACGAATGACAAGTTACTTCTGCACCCTGCGCTTTTCCAGCTCTTCCCTGATTGCCGGCAGTTTCGCTTCCAGATCAAATTTGACCGCACAGACCAGCATCACAGCGAACAGCAAGAGCGGAATATAGATATTAAACGCATAGATCGCCTGCCTTGTCGCCGTCGTCGCGACAGCCGCCGTCGCGTCATAGTGCGCGATCGCAAGGCACCAGCCGATCACGGACACACCCAGGCCGTTTCCCACCTTGCCGCCAAATCCAACCGCGCTCTGGGAGGAAGCCACCATCCTGTTTCCATATTTGTATGCATTGTAGTCAATCGCCATGGCCGTCGTAACGCCCAGCAGGCACATCATCGGAATGTTTGCAAACGAACCCACGCATCCGAGAATCGTGTTATACCAGAAATGTGTCGGATTCAGGAGCCTTAAGGCAGTTGCCACAGTCCCCATGAAAAAACATACACGCAGTGTTTTGACAACACCCAGCTTCTTGTTCATGGGACCAACCGCTGCAAATCCGAGAATCGTCGGTATCATGCCCACCGCCCCGAGAATCGCCACGAGATTGTCATCCCCGTAGATCCACTTGCAGTAATAGGTGCCTGATGAATTTGCCAGTCCATATGTAACCTGCGACGCCAATCCCATAACCAGCGCCAGAACCCAGTATTTATTTCCGAAAAGTTTTTTGACAGCCTCGCCTAAAGGAATCGCTTCCTCAAACTCATTCTCCACCGTCGTGGCTGTCTCCACACCATCCGCAGTTGCCGTCTCTTTACTTTTCTTATAGCAGAACAGCAGGCAGAGCAGGACAATTAACGCCATGATTGCCGCAAATTTGACCCATGCACTCTGTGTTCCGCCCAGGGCGTTCGTGACAGGGATCACTGCGAGCACGATCGCCATCCCCGGAACATATCCCGCCAGCGCACGGTACACGCCCATCTTGCCGCGCTCCTCGGTACTATTCGTCCATACTACCATTAAAGATCCATATGGAATTGCGATCGCCGTGTAGACGACAGATGTCATCAACAGATTTGTCACCAGCATATAGACAATCTGCAACGTGGAATTTCCCTGCGGCACGGTAAACAGCAGCAGCGTCAGCAGCGCAGCCGGTATGGACATTTTCAGAAGCCACGGCCTGTAGCGTTCCTTCCCCGGCTTTGTGTGGTCGATAATGTTTCCCATGATGATGTCCGTAAACGCATCAATAATCTTTGTAATCATGAATACAGTCGCGACCACGGCCGCCGCAAGACCTGCCTTGTCCGTATAAAAATAAGTCAACTGTCCCACCATGCCGTTTATTGCGTTCAGCGCAAACTGCCCCATGGCGTCTCCGAAATAATCGCTTCCGCGCATAACCTTCTGAATGCCAAACTGGTCTTTTCCCAATGGTTTTCTTGCCATTATCTTTTCCTCCTATGTTCAATCTTTCCTTTCGCTATTCTGCTGGTTCAATGCCGCGAGCACTGTCTGGAACACCCCGATCCCCTCCGGCGGCATCACTGCCGCAAGCTCGCTGATCGTCATGCCATGGGCAAACTGGATCATCGGACCGTCCAGCATCCCGGGCACATACTGGTTAAACAGCTCTACCGCCAATGGCTCCTGGAGCAGTGCGCCGAGTGTAGTGTCCATGGTAAATCTGTCCAGTTCCAGTTTTGTGTCTGTCTCATACTCGTAGTGCCACGAGCCGGAACCAACTTTTATTGTCCCGTCCTTCTCCGGCAGAATAATCTCCGCCGTCGTGTTCGCCGGGATCGTCACATCCACCGTGATCTTTCCGTCCTTACAGCTCCACGCGCTGCGGATCACGCCGTACACCGAATCAAACGACGCGTCCACGCTCGTGATTCCCTTGATAAACCCTGGCTGGATCCGGATTTCCTTATAGCCAGGTTTTGCCGGGTTGATGCCCGCCAGCTTCTCGTACATCCAGTCGCCGATCGAACCGTATGCATAATGGTTTAAACTGTTCATGCCGGATTCATCAAAGCTGCCGTCCGGCATGATGGAATTCCAGCGCTCCCAGATAGTGGTCGCACCCTTTTTCACCGCATACAGCCACGACGGATAATCCTCTTTCAGAAAAATAGTACCTGCAAGCTCGTGCATGCCGTTCTCCGACAATACATGGCACAGATAGGGCGTCCCCACAAAACCGGTCGAGAGGTGGTTCTTGTGGTTTGCAATGTTCGTCTCCAGCGACTTTGCGATCCGCTCCCGGTATTTTTCCTGCGCCAGCCCGAAGTGCAGTGCCAGCACGCATCCCGTCTGCGTCTCGCTCACCATCCTGCCCGTCCGCGTGATGTACTCCTCGTCAAACAGCTTCACAACCTTCTGATGAAGCGCCGCGTATTTCTCCGCGTCCTCCTCATAACCGAGCACTTCCGCCGCCCTGCGCACAATGTCCGCGGAGTAAGCGTAATAGGCATTTGCCACCAGATACTTGTCTGTGGCGCCCGTGCGGTCCGCACTCTCCTCCTTGTCCAGCGCCAGCCAGTCGCCGTATTGATATCCCGTCTGCCACAGACCGTTCTCCCCGCAGTGCGCCGTGATATAGTCCACATAGCCCCTCATGCTCTCATACTGGTCTGCCAGCACCCGCTTATCCCCGAACACCTGGTAGACCGTCCACGGGATCACTGTCGCCGCATCGCTCCACGCCGCTGCCGCGTCCTGCTCCGCAAGGATATTCGGCACCACATGCGGCGGACCAAACTGTTCGGTCTGCTCGCTCTTCAAGTCATGCAGCCACTTGGCAAAAAACAGCGCCGTCTCCATGTTGTAGGAGGCCGTCCGGCAGAAGACCTGCGCGTCCCCCGTCCAGCCAAGCCGCTCGTCGCGCTGCGGGCAGTCCGTGGGAATATCGAGAAAATTGCTGCGCTGTCCCCACTGGATATTGTGCTGCAACTGGTTGACCATCTCGTTGGAGCAGGAAAAGCTTCCGGTCACCTTCATGTCCGTGTGCAGCGTACACGCCACAAAATCAGCGGGATCTAACTCGTCCAGTCCTTCCACACAGATATAGCGGAATCCATGGAAGGTAAAGTGCGGTAAAAAGGTCTGTTTCGTGCCATCGCAGATATAGGTATCCACCGATTTCGCCTGCCGCAGCGTCTCGGAATAAAAGTTTCCGTCTTTGTCCAGTGTCTCTGCATGGCGCACGACAATCTTCTGCCCCGGCTTCCCCTGCACCGTCACCTCCACAAACCCTGCCATATTCTGCCCGAAATCCAGAACCTTCTCACCGTCCGGCGTCAGGATCAGCTCCTTCGCGGGAGTGTGCTCCGTGATCCTCACCGGCTCGTTCTCCTGTGCCGTGATGTTCTCTTTGGGATAGGAAAACGGCGCCACGGCAGTCAGTCCAGTGTCTGTAAAGGTACTGTCGATCGTCTCGCCCATGTAGATCTCACTGTAGCGGACAGAACCAGTTTTCACCTGCCAGCTCTGGTCCGTGGCGATCACTTCGCTGGAACCGTCCTCATATGTCACATGGAGCTCCGCCAGCAGCGCTGTCTGGTTGCCATAGTGATCCGGCGTGCAGGTAAACCCGAAAATCCCTTTGTACCATCCATTTCCCACCATGATCTCCAGCGTGTGCTCCGCGGACACTTCCTGATCCAGTAATGCTGTCACGTCGTACGTCTGGTACTGCAGGCGCTTTTTGTAGTTCGTCCAGCCGGGTGCAAAGAACGCGTCCCCGACCTTTTCCCCGTCGAGCCTGATCTCGTAGACGCCAAGCGCCGTGGCGTATATGCGCGCCCTTTTTACCGGATTCTCCGCCGCCTTTTTCAGCGATATCGTTTTCACAAATACCGGGCAGGCTGTCTCCTCCCTGGCATAGGTATGTGTGATCCACTCCGCCTGAAAATTCGTCCCCGCAAGCAGTCCCGTCTCAAAACTGCCGTGCGCCTCCGCCGTCTCTTTGTGGTTGTCCCACACCATCACGCGGTATGTATAAACCTGTTTTGCCTGCAGTGCCGGACCCGCATACGCCACAAGCACGGACTGGTCAGACTCCACCCGGCCGCTGTCCCACACCATGCGGCCTTCGAGTGTGACCTGAATCTGATACGCGTCCTGCACCGTATCCGTCCTGTCCGATCCCATTTTCCATGAGAACCGCGGTCTCGCAGCGTCCAGCCCCAGCGGATTTCTCTGATACTCTGTGCGCAAATCTGTTATCTGCATAAAAACATCCCCCTCCTTTTTGTTGTGTGGTATCCGTTTGGTTTCCTTCATCATTGGGTGTTGATATGCTTATTTTATCCTGTTAAAAAGCATCTGTATTGTAATCGTGTTCGATATTTTATAATTTTGTTCTGTTCCCAACACATTTTTTCTGCCCCGTGTCCTCTCGCAGAGTCTGTTTCAGGGAACTACAGGATATTTCATATGACAAAATTATGCGTCCTTTCATTAAAAATGTGTTGTAATTCAATCAGATCTGTTTTAAAGTTGATTTAACTGCAACTTACCATTCCGTTTCATCCAAAACCATACATGTACAGGAGGTTCTCATGGATTCCGTTTATTCGTTCTGCCAGACGCTTTACAACTGCATCTACCTGCCGATCCACTACTACGCAGACGGACAGCTGCAGCTGGTACTGCCGGATACCGGCTTTCCTTTTGACCTCGCGGCGCCGCATCTGGACGAACTGGTCTCCAGAGAACAGGCCGTCACCTATCTTGTCACAAAGGAATTTCATTATATCGGGCTCGTGCAGAACAAAAAAACAGGACAGATCGTCCTGATCGGTCCCGTGATCAGCATCCCTCCCTCTCCGGCAGCTATCAGGAATATTATGAAAGAATATTCTATTTCCCTGGAACACAAGGAACGGCTGACGGAACTCTATCAGTTTATGCCGCAGTACTCTTTCCATCAGTTCTGCCATTTTCTCGCATTGTTTTATCAGGAATTATTTAATGATGTGATTGATATTGACGCGTATCTGAACGTGTACACGGACACCGGAAGCACATCCGAGGCTTCCCTGCACTCGGCAAAAATCTATGATGCCAAGGAGATGGAACTGTTTCACAACACCTATCATTATGAACAGCTCTACATGGACTATATACGAAGCGGAAATGTAGAAGGATTGAAAGCATTTTTTTCCAATGCTTTTTCCCTGCAGACAGGAAAGCTTGCAGACAACACCCTGCGTCAGGAAAAAAATATTCTGATCGTATCCGTCACACTGGCAACCCGCTGCGCGATCGAGGGCGGTCTTGACATTGAATCCGCCTACCAGCTCAGCGATGTCTATATCCAGGAAAGCGAAAAGCTCCAGAGCACGGAAGCCCTTTATCAGATGCAGTATAACATGCTGCTCGATTTTACGCGCCGCGTGGCACAGGCGCAGCTTCCCCATGATACCACCTCGGATATCTCCAAATGCATCCAGTATATCAAGCAGCACACCAACCAGGCCATCTCCACGTCCGACGTGGCTGCCTATGTCGGCAAAAGCCGCTCATACCTCTCGCACTGCTTCAAGAAAGAACTCGGATTTGAGATGCGTGAATTCATCATGCGCTGCAAGCTGGAGGAAGCAAAATCGCTGCTGACCTACACGGACAAATCCCTCAGTGAGATCAGCAGCTATCTGTGTTTTTCCAGCCAGGCATATTTTCAGAATGTCTTTAAAAAGAAATTCGGCGTCACGCCGAATGAATACCGAAAGCGGCCGGATGTGCGTTAAATCTTATACCCGTAAAATCAGCACTGGAAATACTCTCCAGATTCGTACTGATTATATCATGTCAGGGATAAAAGAATGGCCGCCCATCATGTCCATTTTTTCCAGTATTCACCTTTACTCATCCCTTTTTCCTTCATGTCGATAAACTGGTATCTGATACCGCGTTCCTTAAAATACCGCATGGCTTTTTTGGTGTCAAAACATTTATTTGTTCCAAATATCTGTATGTTCATCATTTCACCTGTGCTTTCCACTGTCCTTAAAATATTTAGCTTAGATCGAACAGCGTCTGCTGTTCATATTCCGTTTCCCTGTCGAGCAATACCGGCGTCTGCCTTAATAAATTCTCTACTGCCGAATCGTCAGACAGCCAGTCTTTTATCTGACTTTTTTCCAGTATGAGCGGCATGCGGTCATGCACCTTTATCACGGACGCATTTGCCTGTGTCGTTATTATGACAAAACGTTCCCCGCCGTCCGTGAGGTCATAAAACCCCGCCATACAGACGGTATCCCTGTCTTTCCGGCGGAATATATTTTTTTCTTTATTGCGGCTCCACTCATAAAAATACCTAGCCGGAATGACTGCCCTGCGGCGCCGGATGCCGTCCCGGAACATCTTCTTCTCCAGTACGGATTCTGCCCTGGCATTGATGATTACGCCAGAACCGTTGATTCCGGGATACCCCCACTTTATCCCTGTCAGTTTTATGCCCTCCACATTCCTTATCATCACGGCTGCATTATCTGTCGGATATATATCACTGTTTACCCGCATACCGCGCAGGCTGGCGTCTGTTTCCTCCACAATATTCAGGATATCATTCATTGTGTCATTGTCAAAATAGTATCTGCTGCACATAAAATATTTTCTTACTCCATACTGTTAAGCAGGCTGCCAATGTAGAAACTGACATGCATCCCCTGTTCCCTTATGTTTTGATTTATAATTCAGACTTATTATAACAGATTATCCGGTAAAACAAAATTACATAATCAGATTTAATAACTTGTTCGGGTTTAAACACCGGTTTCATATCATTTCATGGAATAAATCTCCCGCCACAATCTGAGAGCATAAACGTTCAAAATGAATATATTTCAGAAAACAATTTTTCTGTCACCGTTTTTGGGGTTCCCGGGCCATGACGCAGCAGTCCTTTCCGCAGAATGAGATCCCATAGCTGCTTGCAATGTCATAGCCATCGTCCTCAAGCTCCAGGACATACTTTTTATCGTCGATCTGCTGTAAGGCCTCCTCCGCCTTTTTTTCGAGTTCCCTGATCTTCTTCGTGGTCTTAAACTCCACGATAAACGCCTCTTTCCGGCGCGACACCGGTTTTACAAACAGGTCGCACCTGCCTTTGCCCGTCTCACGGTTGGATTTCGTGCGGTAGCCTTTCATGCCCGACAGCAGCCCGGCCACCAGTCCGTGATAATAATTTTCACTCTCGTCAAAGGAACTAATTGTCTCATATAAGATATCCGTCAGCTCTTCCTGCAGCGTCTGCGTATCCTTGCTGACAAAGGCGGTATGCAGCCGGGTAAGGTCGCGTTCTTTCATTTTCTGGTTGAACCATGCCATGATTTTTTCGCGGAAAATATAGCGCACCTCCCGGTTTGGTATCGCAAGCGTAAGATACCTCGTGTCGTCCTCTCCCATGCGCTCGTCCACTTTCCTGAAATATCCCGTAAAAAACATGAAATTCCACAGATTGTCCATGTTCTCGTACACTTCGCCGTAGGTAATGTCCTCATGGACAGGTTTTTCGACCGTTCCGCCGTCGATCAGTCTCTCCAGTTCGCTCTTTACGCTGTCGTCCGCCATATCGATCAGATTACGCACAATAGTATTGGAGGAAGTGTTTGCCCAGTATGACCGCGGATACCAGTCCTCATTTTCCCGCAGGTCGTCGACGAACTGTATCACGCTCCACGGATTATACACGTTGATACTGCCAAAAATGTAACCATTGTACCATTCCTGAATGGTATCGTATTTGTGGGACAGCCCATAATAATCACACAGCCTTTGCACCTCATCCGGCGTGAATCCGAAGTACTCCGCATATTTTTCGTCCAGAATGGAAATGACTTTTAGATTGTTTAATCCTGTAAAGATACTCTCCTTTGAGATGCGCAGACAGCCCGTTATCACCGCGAATTCCAAACTGCTGTTTGTTTTAAAAGCTGACTCAAACAGGGAGCGGATAAAGCCTGTCATTTCATTATAAAACTTCTGTGTAAACGCGTTCTCAAGCGGCACGTCGTATTCATCTATCAAAATGATTGTTTTTTTGCCGTAGTATTTTTCAAGGCATTGCGACAAAAATTTAATCGAGGTATTATACGCACTGCGATCCGCCTTGCGCATCCTGATACTCATATATTGGTCTTTCTCCACAGAAAGCCGCTCATCCTGCAAAATAAACTGATGCCTTGCATACTCATCCGCAATCTGCCACTTTATCGCCTCATATGCAAGCTCAAAATCCGGCTGTTTCGCGTCCTTGAGCGTCAGACTGATCACCGGATAGCTCCCCATGTGCGCAAGGTACGCTTCCCCCGCCTTCATGATGTTCATATGTTCAAACAGATATGCATTGTCCTTTTTACTGCCATCATCCGTGCGCATATCCTCAAAAAAATACTGGAGCATACTCATATTGAGCGTCTTGCCAAAACGCCGCGGACGCGTAAATAAATTAACGCTTCCCTTTTTATCCAGCAGCTCTTTCATGAACCATGTCTTGTCAATAAAATAATATCCCCTCGTTATTAAATGCTCAAAACTATCAATGCCTACCGGCAATGGTTTCAGCCCCATATATCCCCTCCGTTCTGTTTGCTCTTAACAGTTCCCTGACTTTAGTATATCTGATAATGCAGCTGATTGCAAAGAAAAATTGGCAACAGTCCTGCGTAAGTAACTACCGAAATGCATATTTCTTCCGGGGCATGCTGCAGAATGCTATTCTGCCATATTTCATCCTATTCCCTTATAAATGATTTATCTGACACTGAAAGACCATCCTCGTCTGAAAGATACCTCTCCACCTTCACATGCAGGTCACATTTTTCCCGCAGCTTTATTATCTGCGCCATCATAGGCGACGCGTGGTGGTGTAGTATCCATGCGTATACGGGTCAAAGGCGATGGCATTCACCAGCGACATGTCTACCCTGTCGCCGGCCATAACGCTTTCGTCTGCCGTGACATTGACCACTTTGCCAATCACACCGCAGCCGTATTCATTGTCCTGATACTCGATAAACTCACACGTCATTTAGTTAAGAGGGACTCGTCAGAGCCTATTATGATAAATTAATCGTATATTAGTTTGTGAAGAAATAGTTAGAACATCTATATTGACTTGAGAGTTGAAAGTTCTATCAAAAAAATAACTCTTCCATATGGATTTATGGT
>ERZ778517.409-NODE-409-length-47528-cov-6.735323_pt1 | contig 47528 bp, 49 predicted proteins | sample MGYA00510341_ERZ778517 | MGnify/ENA primary metagenome ERZ778517 (study PRJEB29527, sample SAMN07138964) | mouse gut metagenome | material: feces | host: mouse | place: China:Nanjing | collected 2016-01-25 ...
TTTCTTGCCCCGAAATAAAAAATCACCATGATTGCGCTTATTCGTGTCCACAATACACAATACCGCAGACAACAAGCCGCATTGATTATCACATAATTCTTCCATATATGATAGTGATTTTTCAACAATACATATCTTCTTTTCCGACAGAATGTCGATATGATCCTTTGTGAGTTTCCTTAACGCCATACTGCCTCCCCTGTCTATGCTATAAACTACATACGCGCATAAATCTCATTTTCACTGGTCGTCTTCAAAATCTGATATCCTTTTTCCTGCATCAGCTTCCGAATCAAGTCTCCCGCAGAAGCCTCGACACAGATCAGATCAATCGGAAATCTCTCAAAATCAAGATGTGCCAACAACTCATAATCCAGTCCTTCCGTATCAATATCCATCACATTCGGATATGTTTTAAAATTATCCGCAAGAATAGAATTGATGTTCTCTACCGGAACTTTTTTACAACTCTGCGCGATCCCCCGCTGTAGTGCCACATCTTTCCTGAAAGTATTCAGCCCAGGATGCATCGAATCGTAATAGTAATCCAGCTTTTCCGCTGACAGATCCGGGGATGCCCCCATATTTACAATCTTGTTGATCGGACGATACACTGCCGCCATGTCGCACATTTCCATATTGGGTTCTACCAACACACCCTCCGTAAAACCGTTCTCATAAAACAGATATGTATTGTTTCTGACAACCGGATGGCAGACTCCGATATCAATATAAGAAAAATGATCATATTTTGAAGTGATATAATCAAGCATGAAGAGATCTTCCCCATCAGCGGAATACGTTTTGTTCCTTCCCTCTATACAGATCAGACGCGCAGCAATTGTATCTGCTTTCGGCAGGATTACCCTTATCTGCTGCAAAATCTCATTCTCAATATTCGGATAGATGACCACGAGCAGGGAATCACTGTGCTTATACTGTGTTACAGTTTCAATTCCCTGAACCATGATCCCATTTAATATATTTCCTACATTTCTGCCAGCACCATCGATCATATGATCAAATTGAAAAAGAGTATGATCATAAAATTTTCGGAATTCTGCACCTGCTCCCCAGCCAATGATTTTGTCATACCGTGACCTTAATTCTATATAACTTTCTTTTGCTGTATATCTCATCCGCCATCCTCTTTATCTTCTGTCTCCCTCATAGTTATTCTCCACCATTGTCATCCACGAAACTGTCCGACTCCTCTGCTCCTGATACTCATCCGGTCTCCAATTTGAATTGAAATGATGTATACCCCGTGTATCCTTGCACTGCAGGCAATTCCATAAAAATATATCATCCTTGGGTGTGTAGAACCTCCTTGGAAGCACAAGCATATTTTTTACCAGCTGCATGCTTCCATCCATCCGAAAACCTTCTTCTTTAAAATATCCGTCAAGCCATCTTGGCTGAACAAACTTTTCAATCTGAGGCTGTCCACATTGATCCACAAACTCCTCATTCTCATAAGTCTCAATCAATCTAGCTATAAAAGGATTCTTTTTTATACTGCCAAATCCAGAACCAAGCTCGATCATGTGACGCACACCATAATTAAAAAAGGCATCGTATCCAAGCAACGGCTTGAAGTCCTTTAGCAGTTCCACATCCATATCCAGATAAATGCCACCATAACGATAAACCACATCCAGCCGCACATAATCCGATACAAAAGCCCATTTCTGATTTTGGTATGCCTGTCTCATAAACAGATTCTTCTCACAGTCATAGTTTGAGGCATTCCATTCGATGATTTCATAATCCGGGCATATTCGTTTCCACGTATCAATACACTGCTGGTACTTGTCAGGCTTTTTTTCTCCGCTGAACCAGCAGCAATGAATCTTCTTTTCAATTTTGTCTTCTATCCTGTTTTCCACTCCAGGATATGAGCCGCCTCCGACATTAATTTTTCCCATTATTTCAAGTTCGTCCTTTCCGTCAGAAACAGCCCATATCAACGGCATAATGAAACACTCTATCTCATCCGAAAGCCCCTGTGAAACAAGCTGCTGGTACATTTCCTCGAGATAGGACGTTCCACACAGAAGAACAATACATTTGTGGACTGTATTCAGAATTTCTATTCCCTGAATACTGTATTCCACTCCTGATACGATTATCTTTTCTCCTTTCCTGCCATTATCGATATATCCTGCAACGGATCTATGTATATATGGATAAACTGCCTTCGTCGATAATCTCCGATAAAAGTCTCCGATCCCATATATATAAAGATCTTTATCGCTAACATATTCGATAAATCTTTCAACCGACATATTTCTTGTTATCACAAATGCCACCGCAGCCTTTCCTTATGACAGATCCATCAAACAGACCGCCTTCCTGATGAATTTATTCCCTATACTTCATACAAAATATCTTCCATTGATAAAATCGGGCAGTCCAGTTTTTCTGATAGACAGTCCTCAATCTCATCAAAAAATGTGATCGGTGTGACAATGACGGCATCAACCTCCGGCAACCTCTCGTCCGGTGTAAGCACATCGACATCTGCAAAGATCCGATCTGCGTTTTTGTCAACTGCATACATAACCTTAACATTGGAATTTTCCAGTTCGCTCATCAATGTCTCACCCACATAGTTCAATCCATAAATAGCAATCTCCCTGTATCCGTTTTTTTCCAAATAATCGGCAATCGATCGATTCTCCTGTTTCACTTTAACCCACTGGTTCATCATCAAATATAGGGCAAGATGTTTTTCAGACATTTTCGATTTATGAGCCACCTTGTCCTTCATGACCTTCCGCACGCCCAAAGCTCCAAAAAACGCCCCTCCTACAGTACACAACGCCCCAATTACTCCTTTTCTCATATCACCATTTCTCCTTCCTTATCTTTTCCAATCTCATCGATCAACGAACTGACATTATCGACAACATACTGCCAGCTATAATTATTGCGCACAAATCCCAGCCCGTTTTCTGCCATCTGGGCATAAGCCTCAGAATCTGTGAGCATATAATCCAATGCTTTCTCAAACTCTGTATAACTTGAATAGTACAATCCTGCATTGCTCCTGATACACTGTCCCCTTAAAACCTCACAATCCCCGTTTACTAATACCGGTCTTCCCAAAGCCATGCTTTCGAGGATCACCAGGGACAGACTCTCATATTGCGAAGGCATGATCAAAAGCCTCGCATTTCTAATAAAAATTGTTTTTTCTTCCTCTGGCACATACCCCAGATAAATAATGTCATCATGATACGCAAGTTTTTCCTCATTATCCACACGTCCGATCACCAGCAGTTTCAAATCTGTTTCATGTTCTTTCTTATATTGTATAAAATACCTGTTTAACTGTCTGAAATTTTTGCCACGCGAAACCCTTCCCACATATATGACATAATTTTGATATTGTTCATATTCCTTTGGAAGCTTTAGTGAGCTTACAGCAGGCAGATCAATCCCCACACATGTCATCCGTCCCGGCTTATCTCCTATGTCAAACATGTTGATCAGAAATCGCTTTTCTTCCACGCTGTTATACAGGAATGCCTTGGCGGATTGAAATATTTTACGATATATATTTTTGTATATGTTTGACTCATCATGTGCTGTAGGGATCAGTATCGTATGTTCCAATTCCAACTGCAGTCCCATGATGGTTGGATAAAAAGCGTATCCGATAAAGATAACCGCCTTATAAAGTTTTCCTCCGTCTTTCAGGGCAGTGATAAGCTTCGGACAACAGGGTCCTACCTCCTCAATCCATTCCGTCTGTGCACCCTCTATTCCCCTGTCTACGCTTGCAGACAATTCCCTCATGCGCGCCTCATCCTTTATTCTTTCAACTGCAAATCTATGTACCACGACACCGTTCAACACAGACATTCCCTCTGGATAATAGTTATCCCATGGCGTATAATCCCTTGCACAACTTGTAAAGACATCTACCTCATATCGCACCAATAGATGTTCTGCCAAAACACGGCAATGATATTCTGCTCCGCCATTTACTTCCATCCCATATCTCTGTACCACAAAGAGAATTTTATCTTTTTTCATTCACAACACCTTTTCACAAAATCTGTTACAATTTGTCTGTTAATTCTGCCAGCTCCAGTATAAAGACGGATCTCTGTAAAGATTTTATTCCCATGTGATCCAGCTGCCTTGATATCTCATCGCCATATCCTTTTGGCGTGATAATATACATCGCCTGCGGAAATCTTTCAACTGCTTCCTGCGGTGTCAGTATATCCATTCCGGTCATTGTCCTTCCCTGCCTTGCCACGCTGTTGTCGCAGAAACATTTCACAGAATCGATGCCTTCTATCCTCAACATTTTGTAGAGTTCTCGTCCGTAATTTCCCGAACCAAATATCACAATCTCTCCCTGCCCCCGATATTCCTTCATCTTTCTCTCGTAATATGCACTTGCGAGATACTGTTTCCTGACAGGAATATTCTCTGCCTGTATCTGGTCTTTGATAGAGGCCATAACTTCTTCGACATAAAACTCTTTTGACATATAAAGTTTCCCCACTTAATGCTTCCTCAAAATAAACCTTTTATTATCACTTTTCGGTCAGAACTTTGTAAAACTGTCTGACCATTTTATCCATATTATAATTTTTCAGCACGAATTCACGGTTCTTTTCCATCATCCTGCTATAAGCCTCATCTGACAAACCTCCGATATATTCAATACATTTATTCATTTCATCTGGGATTCCAGGTTTAAACCTGAGGCAGGCATCTCTTACAACCTCTCTCTCTGCCTTGATATCTGACACGATAACAGGCCTTCCGTAGGCATATGCCTCCAATACCACATTGGGAGTTCCCTCTGAAAACGACGGCAATATAATTAGGTCTGCTTTTTCATACTCTACCCGCATGTCTTCTACATATCCCAGAAATTCCACCCGTTCTTCTAAATGAAACCGGCTTACAAACCGCAGCAGTTTTCTCTGATACTCTTTGTCCTCCACAATTCCTGCAAAAATAAATTTTCCTGTAAAATCTGGATACTTCCTCAGATACTGCAACGTCAGCATCTGATTTTTATGCGGTACGATCCTTGCTGGAATCAGACATCTTCTAATCTCCCGCCCCGCTTTTTTAGCCAGCTGTTCAACAAACGGCTTCCCGTTTCTAATCAGTCCAACCTTTCTCCCCAAAACACACTCTAAGACCTTCTGCGCATGCATTGAATTAGCAAATACCCCTTCGCAATATCGCAGACATTTTTTCCAGTACAAATTTTCTGTAATATTAGCAGCATCCACACGCTCTGAGTAGACCACCCGTATTCCTAAACTTCTCAGAACAGGAACCAATGCAATGTCCTGTACATAATATATTAAACATACTGTATAATTAATTTTAATCATATGTACCAAAATATGGCGTACAGCGTCATCGACAATATCCTGCTGTCCGTTTCGGTATCCACACAGTTCATAAAATCTTACATGTTTCATCCGCGCAGCGTCCTGTTTCAACAAAGGATCGTAGTTGTGAAAGCAATGTTCTATGACCACATCCATTTTCAATCCCATCCGCTCTACATATTGAATCAGGTATCGAAACTGCGTCTCTGCCCCACCCATCACATATTCCGGCATAAATAAAAGCATTCTCTTTTCCCGCATTTTTCTGACAGTCACTTCCCCTTCCAACATAACTTTTATGCCAAAAATTCATACATCATCTTAGCAGGCAAAATGTAATCATCAATTCCTCTTTTCTCCAGATCAGCGCATATCTCTCTCCGTAAAACACTGTTAACAGCAACGAAAACCTTATCTCTTTCCCTGTCAAGCCTTATATCCGAAATATAAAATATCGGAAAATCATCGTCTATCTTTTCCTGTCCATCCGAAATGATATATCCACCCAATTCAATCCCACACTCTTTCAACATATAGAAAAATTGCCTTCCCATCCTGCCGCATCCATAAACATAAATCCTTTTTGACTGCATTTGCTGCATGGAGCGGTACAGCTCCAAAAAGCCCTCCCACTTCACATGTGGTCTTTTTTCCAAAGTCACCTGATTCATTTTAACCGCTATGTCAAATAAATCCAGACAATCAGAAGAATAATATCTGCTATACCACTCCCTATATAAAGACAATTCCCTGCTTTTAGGCATATACTCCCATGCCAATGTCAGACAGGAAAATAGATTTTCAATATACTGGCCAGTATGCTCGTTCACTACAAATGCGGCAATATCGGGATAATGGTTATTGATCTCCCAGTTTATGATCTTATTGGCAGTCACAATATCAAACAAGAGTTTTGTCGCGTGCGCATATGGATTACTACCACAATGATTCAAAGTAATATCATGCAATACAACAGTACTTTCACTTTTAAGGCACGGATAGCAGGACAAAAAATCTAATACCTCTCCGGGGGGATTATGAACTGTATCCAATATTAAGAAATCGATATCTTCCCCAATCTCCTCCAGACATTCTACCGCATATTTTCCAGTATACAAAATATGTTCTGTGTCTAAATCATGCATTGCAATGAACTCTTGTGCCAGATACCCAACCTCTTTCGTTGGATCCAGATAATAACGTTCCATCAGATCGACAGAATAGATTCTTGTCTGCAATCCCAACATCGCAATGCAATTCATGATAACCGCTGTCGTCCCGCCTGCCGCTACCCCAATTTCTACTATTTTGTGAGGCCTGTTCACGCGAATCAGCCCACATAAAAACGCTAACCCTTCTTCCGTCATCTCTGCCTTACCATACTCAGATAAATGCTCAAGAATACACAGAGGTTCATAGTACATCTCTTCATTTCTGTTCATAATATCCTCTAACTCTCACTGAATCACACTTATTTACCAATTTCATCAATCAACAATGAAAAAATGCCATCCACATATTCGCCCTGATGCCTGTACAGTTCTTCCATTGGTCTTGTCTGTGTTAAATACTGCCATATTTCTAAATGCTTTCTGGCATAATTTTCCCAAGTCCAATCTTTTACCGCATCTGTTAACTCTTCCCTCTCTTTCTGAATCTTTTTTAACACCCTGCCGAACTCTTCAACTGTGCGACATGGATACGTAAGCCCGCACCGAGTATCCAGATGATACCCCTGGGGAGTAGTGATTGTCTTTATTCCTGCTGCCAGCGCATCCAGATAGCCCATAGCGCCCTCATCAACGCCAAAATAGAGCCAATAATCCAATCCTGGCATTAATTCTATGTAAATCTCTCTGTCAAAATCATCATAATAATCAACTTCGAATCCTAATTCCCTCAGCTGACAGACAATCTCCTCCCAACCAGCACCCATAATTCTGAATTTAAAATATGTTGGATCCAACTCACTGCAAATTTCCAACACCATATCATCGCGTTTTCTGTAGTCCCGCTCATGATAACAGCGATTCGTGATTCCAAGTACGGTCTTCCTTGGTCTGATCTCACCATCCTGTGCCGGATTGACATAACATATTCTGTTTCGCGGAATGCCGCATGACGACAGCTTGTCCAGCGTATCGGAAGACATACAGATACCCGTTGTATTATGCTGCGCCTGAAATTGCACCTGATCCCGTAAACGCGCACAGTTAACATGTGTGATCATTGTCGTCCTCACCGTCTGCGTCTTTCCAAGAAAATTGGTCAGGGCTCCGTAATAAATATAATGATTGATATCGGCCGACGTGTCTTCTGTTTCTGCAATATCCGCTTCCTGCCCAAGTCCTGTTAATTCTTCCTGCAATTTTCTTGCAAACTTTCCTAAAATCCAGCCATCATCATGATAGACAAGGCGTATCCGCAACGTCTCTTTTGGAATGACGCTATGACGATAAGCTGACGCATCAAAGCAAGGGAACGCTTCATTATCAAAGAAAGAAAAGACTTCTGCATCCATCTGCATCTCATCCAACATAAGGCATACCTGCTCTACAACTGACCTTTTTCTAATACAGATCAGAATAATAACTCTGTCCTGAAAGCGGACAAGTTCTTTTGGTGATATACACGGAATCCCTTCTATCATCTCAATCTGCTCTGCCCTTTGGTCGCACATAAAATCTATATGCCCCATGTATTTGTAATTTTTCCTTGTTTCACGGCCTGCGCCATATACTATGATTTTACAACTGGGGTTATTCCTCACATAGTCAAAATAATTATCCTCTACATTCAGCTTCATCAAATGATACCTCTTTGCAATCACATATGCCCTGTCCCCAAAGATCTATGATTCTTCCCTGTACTTCACTTCATTATCTTCTATTCCTTTAAACCGTTTCTTATCCGCATCACCTGAATATGGCCCCTGTTTTACTTCGATCATCTCAACTTCATCAAGAATCGTAAATCCATGTCCTCCCGAAACAAGCAGAATTGCGTCGCCTGCCTCCAGGATAATACTCTCTAAGTAATCCTCATAATCATCATAAAAATCCACACGAAGCTTTCCCCTTTTGATAAACAGTACTTCCTGTGTCAAAACGACATTGCGGTGTACCAGATTATGAATATGCGCCTCTATTACTTTCCCTGTCTGATGATGCATATATGCTACCTGCTGTGAGTATTCATTCGGTGTGATAAAATCAACCCCATCGCATGCATAGTTATTCCTTATAACAATGGCAAGCAGCCGTTCTTTTTTCTGAATCAATTGTATTTTTTCCATACAGATTTCCTCTCACATAAAACTATTCAATATATTTGAGAATAACAGGATATGTTTTTTATCAATACCTTTTTGTTCTAACTGGATCAGAATCTCCTTTTCATACTGTTCCGGTGTTACACAGACACATATATCCTTCTCTAAACAGTCGGGACGAAGCACCTGATATCCTTCATATTCCGGAATGTCAGCATAAGAATCAATGAAAGCTAATATATTAAAACCCGCTAATGTAAACATGTCCATACACAGTTTTCCTCTTGCGCCAACTCCCCAAATATAAAAATCCTTGCCAGTAGTTTGCCGCAAATTTTTAAGAATCTCCACATTCCGCTCTGACATCTCACCAACATCTCTGTCATTTCTTATATTCTCTAATTCCCTTGTATAATATTTCTCTAATCGCTCCCTAAGATAGTCCTTTCCATAATGCTCCATACACTGTAATGCGGCTCTATACTGTTCCATTCGAGCATCATACCGCCTTAAAGTACTCACTCCACCATAAGAAAAATATGTAAAACATTCTTTTACTGTCAATACCGCTGCCCCTGCCAGACAGACTCTCAACATCCATTCATAATCTGCAGCTATTTTGTACTGGACATTAAATAATCCAAACCGTTTAAAAAGCTCTGCTTTTACGAATAGCGACGGATGTGGAAAACCGATATCAAAAAAATAGTCATCAATATTTTCCCGTTTCGCACTTTCCACCATATGCGCTTTTCCATTTTTCACAAAACAAATTCCACCGCTGATCATATCAGCATTATTTTCCTGAAAATATCTTTCCACACAGTTGAGCGTATTTTCCGCATACCAGTCATCACTGTTGAGAAATGTGATGACATCCCCCGTTGAAACAGCTATTCCCTTATTCATGGCATCGTATATTCCTGCATCCGGTTCGCTTGTCCAATACGATATTTCCTGCTCATATTTCCGTATAATCTCACAGGTGTGATCCACCGAAGCACCATCGATAACAATATATTCCAAGTCCGTACACCTTTGCGATATTACACTTTTTATTGTCCGTTCTATTGTTTTCCCACTGTTATAACAGACCGTTATTATTGATATTTTCATATATTCTTATCTTAAACCTCACCGCGTTAATGCGACTGTTTCCACAATAGACTCCTCATAAAAGGGATCGGAAATATCCGCCACTATCGTATCCCCCATCATTTCATTATTATATTTGTGCGGAATATAACTATATCCCTTTCCTTTCAGAAACCATTCATACTCCAGATCCAGATGGCCGATATCCAATGCCCAGTATCCTGCTTTTGCCAGATCATATGCCAGCACCGTCGCAGTCGGTCCGAGGGCGATCAGTATCACCTTATCTTCTCCGTGCGCCGCTACCGCATGATATATCTCATCATATACATCAAATGCATTTTCATTCGGAGTGATAACCCGCTCGACTGTCTCTGCGTTAGTAAACAGATCATTCCCCACTCCCATGCGGGTCTTATCCCCTTCTACAAGCAGGATCTTCCGTCTGTCCCATATCTTTTTCAGATCAGCAAATCGCTTCCCTGCTTTTTCTGTCTCATCGTGAGGATATATCACATACGGCCTGCTGATATATGCATTATAATAAATTTTCTCCATATCCAATAAGGCATAGTGTTCCTCTCTTTTCTCCTCTGTCATATACTTCCGTATCACATTCTTATTTTTCTCATTTAATCCCTCCATCGTACCATAATCATCCGCAATCGCCACAATATGATTATGACAATCAGAGATTAAAATGTCCCTTAAACGTCGTGCCAACAATTCATTATTAATCTGATACGCCGCTTTGTTTCCCAGCATTATCTCGAATTCTCCATCTCCATACCTGCTAATTGAACATTTATCCAGTATGATTTTTTGATACGTTTCTTCCACTCCTGCTATTTGGGGAAGCCGTATTTTTTTATTTTTCAGTATAGCTGCTGCTTCATATATATAATTTTGTTCAAAATAGTGCTGATTTTCTTTCAGTATTTTTATCTGCCTGTCCATATAGTCCAATTTAAGTTTCAACCGATATTGCTCGCCAACCTCCGGATTGAAAATATTCCTATATTCAAAAAGATCTGTCTCCATATTGCCCAGACATATGATACGGTTCGCATCAACCCCCAAGTCTATCAACTCCTGACAGATAATCTCGTACTCATATACGAGTATGACAATATATTGGACAATGTTTCTCGGAAATGTATATGGTGAGTAAATTTTCTTATCTTCCATCGTTTCCTTCGACAGCTGTGTATTATTATCTATAAAAAATGATATTTTGATGTCTTTGTTAAACAACGTTTTTAACACGCTTATATTTCTTCTTCCTACCATCACTGCTACATTCATATCAGCCTCCCCGTTTACCGGCAATTCCGGTTCCACATATAGCACATTCCAAAATCTCTTACAGTTTTATTCAACACATAATCAAATCCCGCATTTTTTAATAATTCTTCCAACTGTCTATATTTACCAACATGCCATTCCATTATGATCACATTTATTCTTTTCATATATCCGTTATCACTCAGATCTTTCAAAATTCCATACTCAGCACCTTCACAGTCAATCTTCATAAGGCATTTCTCTTTGTGTCTGGCCATCAGCCCTCCCAATATCCGACTTGCCTGACTTGTTTGTATCTGCACTGCATCATCGTAGTCTCCTGTTCCGGCCTGCACTTTCTTGATTCCTGCTGATTTATATATCCCATTGTGTGTGATATACATCTCATTGTCATCTTTTTCGCCCAAACCAATGTTATAAGCACATATTTTTTTGTTGGATATCCTGGCTGTTCAGAGAAATGTTGAATATCGCTTTATCATATACTTCTTTGAATGGTTCAAACCCGTATACACTTTGATCTCATAATTGCTCTGATACTCCTCAATAAAACCTATCTGTTCCTTTTCACACCCCAATTCCAACAATTGGTTCATCATCTCCAACTTTGTTTTATAGCTTGCCGCACATATTACAATCTTGTCAAAGCTGAGATCACGCCATTGTGCAGGCGATACTATCCCGCTCGCCTTTACAAAATTATCCATAAATACCATCACTTTCAGATTATCTGATAAGTACGGCTTGACATGCTCCCAGTACTTACCCTTTCCAAAAATTGCAGCATTAACCTTTTGTTCTGCCATTACACCACATCCCCCAAATATAAAAGATATAATATCATATCGCCCTGGCTATAAAGTAACTGGTCCATGAGTCATAACTCGTCTCCCCAAGCATCCGGCAGTCAATATTATCAACAAGTTCAAATCCAGTTTCTTCCAGAAAATATTTTAGTTCTGGTCTGAAAAAATACCGCATTTTATGAACTTCATTGATTGTCTGTACCCTGCTGCTCTCTTTATTGATGATCAAAACTTCATAATTGACATCCACCACATTTTCTTTATCGTGCATAACCGGCCTTGCTATTCTTATCAGCTTGTTTTCTTCATCCTCAACTTCCTTTACTCTGACACACGGCTTGTCGCTCAATACCCCCGGTCCATACCACACATCAAACAAAAAGCATTTCCCGCCATTGTTTCTTAATAATTTTCTGGCTGATTGAAACACATTGAGAACATCCTGATCTGTATTCTGATAACTCATTACATGAAACATGGAGATCACTGCATCAAACTTCTGCTCTGTCCTGTAATCGCGGATATCACCAACTTCAAACGCACAGTGAGATCCATCCAGTTCAGTATTCTGCCTTGCAAGTTCGATCATCAGCGGACTCAGATCAATCCCTTTACACTGATATCCAAGTTTTGCAAGCTCGATGTCATGCCTGCCCGTTCCACAGCCCAGATTTATAATGTCTTTTGTGTGGAAATTATATCTTTTCAGAAGCCTGTCTATCGTAGCAGCTTCCTCTTTATAATTCTTATCCTTATAAAACGCGTTATAATAATATGCATAATCCTGAAATATCTGCATAAAATTTCTCCTACTGTCTAATATAATTTTTTCATGACTCTTTTTACGGTCTCCACCACCTGTGCCATCTGCATCTCCGTCAATGCCAGTCCACTCGGAATATAAAATCCCTTTCTCGCCAGATATTCCGCATAGGGATAGTTTTCTCCCTCAAACAGACCTGATTTTCTATATACAGGCTGTTCATGCATGCACCAGAAAAATGTCCTTGTCCCTATTCCTTCTTCTGCCAGAATCTTCTGTACGGTTCTGTTATCTGCCTGAATATGCCTGTCCAGGACAAGTCCGTAGACCCAGTAAATATTGTCTGCATAGCTTGTTTTTTCGACAGGAAGCAGCAGTCCGTCTGTCCCCCTCAGATTTTCCGTATAATATCTCCCCATGCGCCGCTTACGGTCAATAAATTCGTCCAGCCTTTCCAGCTGCGCAAGGCCGACTGCTGCCTGAAGATTTGTAAATCTGTAATTATCACTGATTTCATCATGTATGTATCTGGCGTCTTTTCTAAAACAAAGATTTCTCAAAGAACGGCATCTTTCCGCCAGCTTTTCATCATCTGTGACGATCATTCCGCCTTCCCCGGTCGTTATGTGTTTATTGGGATAAAAACTAAAAATACTGATATCACCGAAACTTCCACAAGGTTTCCCACCATATGTCTGCCCATGCATTTCGGCGGCATCTTCGATCACTTTCAAATCATATTTTTTAGCTATTTCCAAAACCTTGTCCATCTCAGCAGGCAGCCCATACAGATGGACAACCATGATCGCTTTTGTCCTGCTCGTTATTCTGGCTTCGATATCCTCCACGTTCATATTCCATGTAGACAGGTCGCTGTCCACCAATACAGGTACTACTCCCAGTTTTGTGACAGCCATGGCACAGGAAATGATCGTAAATGTCGGCATGATCACTTCATCGCCTTCTCTGAGATCAAGCGCCTGAGCCGCGACTTCCAATGCTGCTGTTCCACTTGATACTGCAATGCCATATTTCCTTCCGACCGTCCCGCTCATTTTCTGTTCAAATTCTTTTACAAAAGGCCCTTCTGAGGAAACCCATCCTGTATCAATACATTCACACAAGTACTTTTTCTCATTTCCCTTCAACAATGGCTCATTTACAGGTATAAAATTCATATCCCAATACCTCAAATTCTAAATGGTGCGTTACATGCAAGAAAATAATCCCTGTTTCTCACTTTTCCTAAATTTTCCAAATAGTTAATTATTTCCATCATCCCCTTCGTATCACCCAGCGCAATAAATACTGTTCCGCATTCTGTTATCAATGTTTCCCTGTCTTCCGCAATCGGATACCCCAGATAGCTTCCCCTCTTATTCGTATCCATGAATCCAGCAAAATCTGTTTCCCTTCCCCAGACACGAATCCATTCCAAAACCCTGCTTCCCCAGTATCCCGCTCCCCAGATAGCAATCTTTCTATTTTCTTTCTGTGAAATCAGGTCAAAAACATGATTCAGAAACCATACAAACTTAGCTTCCTGCGAAGGTATTCTGTTATCGCCAAACATTTTTCGAACCTGATCCGCTGTCAGGAAAGATGCATTTTTACTGTGATAATCTTCCATGATCCACTGATAATATCCTTCCAACTGATCTCCCACTGTCTGATATGTATGGTTCGCAAGATAAGTATTGTACGCATTCTCTGTAATCAGGCCAATCTGGTTGCTCTCCCTGAAGGACAAATACCTTAAAAATGCCTCATAAATAGATTCCTCTCCGTACCCTTTTGTAAGAAATCCATTCTTTTCATCCGTCACCAGTTCCGGAACTCCGGCAACCGGCGTCGAGAGCACTGGGACCTTATTCGCCATACTCTCCACAATCACCCCTGGATAAGATTCCACGGAACTTGCCACTATCAGCAAATCCGCCTTCTGAAAATACTCCTCGATATTTGATACAAACCCTTTAAAAACCACGCTGTGCTGCAGTCCATTGGTTTCCACAAAATTTCTGCATTCCTGGCCATATACAGTTGCATCATCCCCAAGAAAGATCAGTTTTACGCTTTTTCCACAATCTCTGCATCTCAGAACAAACTTCAATGTCTCTAATTGATTCTTTCGCTCACACAACAGTCCGATCGATAATATAGTTAGCATATCGCTTTCTTTTCTTTTCGCTATTTGATTGCATTGACTGGATTCATAGGCCACCCTGATACATCTGGATGGTATATTAAGACCTTTCCCCCAGCGCTCGCAAACCAATAAAGAGTCTGCGCTGTGATATTGCGGATAGACCTTCATCCAATCCACATTAAAAGCTTCTCTGTCGGTCTGATATATATTCATCAGATGCGGTATTCCCAACTCCCTTGCCGCTAATTCAACGGCAATATTCAGTTGCACGCTATGGATAAGATCTGGTTTATCTTCCCGAAGGATTCTGATAATATTCTGATGATCCTTCAAAGCCTGTAAGATATCTATATTTTCCATACAGACTGCCACTGTATAATATACGCTAGATAATTCCACACCATTTCTCTCACAAATCTCAGCGCATTCCTCAATATGATAATCTCTTCCCTGCTCAGGTATCATCACCTTGACCTGATATCCTCTTCGTTTCAATATGCATGCCTGTGTAAGTAATACTTTATTTGCACCTCCAATAAAATCCGGAATATCTAAAAAATATACGATCTTCTGAATACTGCGCATAACCCCTCCCTGTCATCCAGATATCTTACTTAACGGCTTCCACATACAGACAATGTGGCTTATACTCATTGCCTTTCGAATCAACCTCCAACTCATATTTGTCAAATCCTGGCAGCTGGGATACATTCCACTTCATAACCTTAACTGCACCAAACCCGCATTGTTTCAGAATCTTACACAGACTATATTCATCGTACATCCATAGATGTTTTTCACCACTCAGCTCAAATTTTCCAACCTGATAAGTCTGAAATATTGTACTATGTGCAAGCAAATCATGTATCAAACCAGGCTCTGTCTCTCGGGAAACTTTTCTTCGTTTTAGCCGAAAAGATTGAGCCGGTCTCTCTTTGACATTTCCGTTTCTAAATCTGACATAATCTGTTACTCCGTTTTTCTCCCAGTATTCTTCCATCTTTCCACCGGGAGATCTTCTCGCCATCTGGTCGAGCAATTCTATTTTGACATAATCGTATTCTCTTGCGATCTCTTTGTTATCAGGTTCCTGTCTTAACGCTTCTACTTTACTCAAATACTCTCTTGCAATATCTTCCAAATCCGGCACGACAGTCCTTACTATTCCACCTGACTTTAGTACCCTATGGCATTCTTTTACAAAAAAGAATGCCTGCTCCTGCGTAAAATGTTCCAGCAGATTAGAATGGTAAATAAAATCCGCGTACCCATCTTTAAACGGCAATCCGTCAAGCAGGTTGTAATTTTTAACACATTCAAATGGAGAATTGAAATCAATATTGATCCATTCTGTTGAAAACTTCATTCCGCAACCACAGTTTATCAGTTTCTTATTCATAAACTCCTCCATCTGCTGACATGTTTCCTCTGGGCGACCGTGTATCTATAAAGTGTATATAAAGCTATGCCTATTCGATTTCCGGGATATTGTGCATCAAAATCCCATCCCATATGATCTCTTCATCGGAAACTCCCATTTTCGTAAGTATTTTTATGATTTCTCTTACAATACCGGCACTTCGCACCGCAATGACAATATAATCAAATGCTACAGTCATTATCTGCTCCGGCGGATCAATCCGTCCATTTTCCAGACAGATCCCTTTGTGATTTTGGTCTACCCACAGCACGATATTGCAGAACTGATATTGTTTATTCTGCCCGTAGAATCTTTTTCCTGTTCCGCCTGCGCCATATAATATCACCTTAGCACCCTTCTCGATTGCCCAAAACGGAAAAACATCCTTTACACACTCTCTGTAATTCATAAAATTCCCGCTTTTCAACTGCACTGCATTCATGTAAAAATGCTCAAGCTGCACGTATAATACAGACCAATATGGACTGTCTTTAAATATTCTCATCAAAAATTCATATAAGGAAAATAATTTCTGATGAAAGGCTTCATCTACAAAGTATGAGGGAACGATTCCCTGACTGCGCTGCCTGTGATAATAGTAACACTGATGTATAACAGCGGCTGACTGCACTTCTAACATGAATGGAAAAATAACTGCCGTATCCTCGCCAAAATAAATATCCAGACCACTTGCTCTTCTCAAAAAATCCGTGAACCGGTCTCTCTTAAAAATCTTTGTGCACAGACTGGGATCCAACTCCCATGCATTTCTCTTCCCACTCCACAGCATATAGGGAATAATATATTTTTCCACGCCATCCCTGTCATAGAGACCTTCCTCCAATACAGGAATATCTGCAATCACTTCGTTGTCAGCATAATACCGATAAACACCGGTGATGACAATGTCATTCTGTCCCACATACTTCATCATCTGTTCATAAGTATCCGGAACAATCCAGTCATCTGCGTCCACAAAGGTAATATAGTCACTTTGTGCCTGCTCTGCTCCACTGAGACGCGCTTTTATAAGCCCTTCATTCTTTTTATGGATCACGGCTATCCTTCTATCCTTTTGCGCATATGTATCGCAGATTTCTCCCGATGCATCTGTAGAACCGTCATCTACCAGTATGATATCCAGATCAAAATGCGTCTGTCCTAAAATACTGTCAATACATTGACACAGATACTGTTCCGAGTTGTACACAGGAACTACAACACTCAATCTGCACACCTTATCCCACCTTCTCCATCGCCTCAAACTTCGCTTACTTTTCCATTCTGTTCTTACGACTCACATCTCATCCTGTTCTGCCCGCAATATTGCCTGTTCCAACTGGTCCACCTGATCTATGATCTCCTTTTCCATCCATGAACCCGAAAAATGGTGGATTGACTTTGTATATGGCAGTGTTTCTATCTTTCGCGTCAATAAGTTTTTACCGCCCAATACTTTTTCCGGATAGACTGTCAAATGATCTACAATCTGATACTCCCCATTATCCATCAAACCTCTTTTTTTCAAAAAGTCAGTCTGAATATAAGGACTTTCGATCAGATCCATGGTTCCGTCTTCCCTGAGAAAACTTTTATCTTTATAGCAGTCCCGCATCTCTTTGATGATCTCTAATCCTCTCACTGCCCCAAAACCCATCCCACAGTTCACATGCTTTTCTGACTGAAAACCAATAAACCCATCCTGATACAATAGATCATCCAAGTTGTCCACCAACTCTATATCTGTATCCAGATAGATTCCTCCATAGTGATATATAATATCCAGTCTCGCATAATCCGGTACAAAACCCCATTTTTCATTTTCGTATGCCTGCAGCATATATTTGTTCTTGCTGATATCATAATTGGTTTCATTCCACTCCTTGATCTCATAATCAGGACAGTACTTGTACCAGCTCTCCATCCATCTCTTATACTGATCAGGAATTGCTTTCTTGCCAAACCAACAGTAATGAATTGTTTTCGGAATAACCGGATGGTCATATATTTTAAAATCATCAGGCACTGCTTTATTGCTTGCAACATCCTGCTGCTGAAACAATTTAAAATAATAGAGACAGTAGTAATCCAGCTGGTTCAGTTTTTTGTCACTTTCAAAATATTCGATGATCTCTTCATACCGGAGACAGGTAATAACAATCGCACACGAAACAACTGCATATGTTTTAAGCGCTTCTGGTGAGATAACTGAAAATCGGACATTGCCAAAATAAATTTCACTTCCCTGTTTCTCCTTATTTCTGTCCACGACATACTTGCATTTATCCAGAACGATTGTATCTTTAAACAATTCCGCAAAATCCTTCAGCTGATGTCCTGCCCCATAACATATAACCTCATCCAGATTTTCAGCCTTTCTAAGAAATGACGAAATACCACATACTTTCAGCATGACAATCTCCTTCCTTCATATTCTATTTATTTTGACCAAACAGATTTATTCAAATATTTCAAATATAAATTAAGCAGAATGTACGCCCTTATTGAATATAATTTAAAAATCCACATCTCCTTTTCTGTCATCACTTCCGATACTGTTTTCAACCCCTCCCCCAACAGAAGATGCGAAAATCTTATTCTTGAAAACTTTCTGTCCATTTCATCGATTTCTTTCCATGACAACAACCAGTCTCTCACTTCAAACTCTTTCCTGATAACGTCTAATAGTTCCATTAAAATCTGTCTATTCCACACAACATCTAAAAAACTGCTTTCTTTTCTCTTACGAATACATTTAGCATTCTTCACAAAATAATGTAAATTCTCTATATTTTTATCACTATATTGATGCATCGCAGACGTTGTGTGCTGCACATAGTGGTACTGATAACTATTCTTTACCATAATTTTATCCGCATCCAGCAGACATGCATAAGAGGTCAGGAAATCCTCTCCCCGCCATACACGACTGTCAATTAAGGACAGGTTGTTCTCAAGCAGTTCTCTTTTGAATAATTTAGACCACAATGAAGAAACAATTCCCTTCGCAAGCATCTGTCTGATCTCACTTTTGCAATAGACTCCTTGCCTTAATCCTGTTCTTACCTGTTTATTCTTTACACCATCGATTCGATACCCTGCCATCAAAACCGCATCACATCCGATTGCCATGCATTCCACTAGTCCGTTATAAAATTTCGGCTCAATCCAGTCATCACTATCTATAAAAGAGATATATCTGCCACAGGAATATAAAAAACCCGCTTTTCTGGCATTCATAACACCGCTGTTTTCCTTATGAATGACATGAATACGCTCATCACAGCGCGAATATTGAATACAAACATCAAGACTCCTGTCCGTCGACCCGTCATCAACCAAAATCAATTCAAATTCTCTATACTCTTGTTTCAAAATACTCAGAATACATTTCTCCAAATATTTTTCTACATTATATACGGGAACAATAATACTCAAATCTGGTTTCGCCATTTCTCACCCACCTGTTAACGGATTCTATACGTTTACATACTCTAAAACCTTTTCTACAATCTTTTCGGAGGCATGGCCATCCCCATACGGATTGTGGGACTGAGACATTTGAACATATTGGTCATAATTACTAAGCAGCTCCTTACAGGCGCCATAGATATTCTTTTCTGAAGTCCCCACAAGTTTTAAAATACCTGCTTCAATTCCTTCCATCCGTTCCGTTGTCTCTCTCATAACTAATACAGGCTTCCTCAGAAATGCAGCCTCCTCCTGTATTCCGCCGCTATCTGTGAGAATCAGGTAACTGCGCGCCATAATATTGTGAAAATCAATCACATCCAGCGGTTCTACGAGCTTAATTCTGCTGCAGTCGCCCAGGATTGAGAATGCAAACTTCCTTACATCAGGATTCATATGGACTGGATAGATTACTTTTATATCTTTGAACTCTGCTACAACTCTTTTGACCGCGCGAAACATCTTTTTCATAGCATCCCCGACATTCTCCCTCCGATGGGCAGTCATCAAGACTAATCTGCTGCCACACGACCAATCGAGATATTCATGGCAATATCCCGATTGAACCGTAACTGCCAAGGCGTCAATCACCGTGTTGCCTGTAACAAATATCCGGTCCTCCCTGCGGTTTTCCTTAAGCAGATTTCTCTTAGCGTCCTCTGTCGGTGCAAAAAAGAGCTGCGAAATACTGTCAACCGCCTGTCTGTTAAATTCTTCTGGAAATGGAGAATATATATTATATGTACGCAGCCCCGCCTCCACATGTCCGATCGGTATCTTCTCATAGAAACTGGCAAGCGCCGCCACAAACGCTGTGGTCGTATCCCCATGAACCAGGATCAGATCCGGTTGTTCCTTTTCCAGTACATTGTGCATGTGATCAAGAATGGTACCCGTAATATCAAATAATGTCTGCCTGGATCGCATAACTTGAAAGTCATATTCCGGATCCACTCCAAATATATCCAATACCGACTGCAGCATCTCCCTATGCTGTCCCGTAACGCATACCACTGTTTGAATCCACTTATTTTTTTTCAATTCCTTAATCACCGGACACATTTTTATCGCTTCCGGCCGGGTTCCCAGTACAACCATTACTTTTTTCATATACTTTATCCCAGGACTTTCTTATATATTCCGAGCAGTTCTTTCAGGTTGCTTTCCCGATCATGCGTTATTTTGGCGTGTTTTCTGGCATTCACTGAAAATTTTTCAGCCAGACGCGGATCCTCGAAAATTTTTTCCACATAATATGCCAACATATACTCTGCATCCACCTGATAGACAAATCCTTCCTCGCCATGTCTCATTAAGCTTCCCACACCTCCAACATCCGATGCCACGCAAGGAACGCCCAGAAGCATGGCTTCCCCCAATGAATTGGGAGAATTTTCAATAAGAGAAGGCAATACGAACACATGAGCCCGCAAAAACTGCTCTTTCATTTTCTGATCACTCTGCGTACCGATGAATCTTACATTTTTCCTGAGATGCCACTTCTCAAGCAGTCCCAATATGTAATTTGCATAAGAATCCCACTCTTTCTGTTCGATTCCTAAAGGACATCCCGCAACGATTACCTCAACATCTGAATATTTCTTTTTGATCAGCTTTAATGCCCTTAAAAAAATATGAAATCCCTTTACTGGGTAATCTGCCTGACTGATCAAGATTGAATGCTTTTTACATTGACTATATTCCCATTCCCCGGAATAAAAACAATCTCTTAATATTTCGTTACAATTAAAATAACTGACGTTCGAATGAATCAGCTGGATACAGGCATAATCCCAATCTGTCCGCCCAATGATATTCCGAGCACACTGAATCGCCTTATATTCATATTTTCCCCGCTTGCGCAGTCCAAGCATGCCTTTATAGATCGATCCGCCGCCAAAATTTTGTCTGTAGACAATTTTTGCCGGAATCCCTGTAAAATAATGTTTTGCATAAACTCCGATCAGCCCCTGTATTGATATCACTGCCTTTTCTTTCCAAACCCTGACCGCGGGAAGCGAATGTGGAAACTCTGTACCGAATATGTGAACGATATCCGGTGTATATTTCCTATTAATTCTGCCAAAAACTTTTTCCAGCTCCGCATTATACTCGTTCCTGTCTACAACATAAAACCCACAATACTGAATTTTCCCCCTCTTCTGTTCCAAAAGCGTTTCAGACTCAGACTGAGGATAGCACACAACCAATTCTATATCCGTTCTCTCCGCCAGCAATTCGGCTGTCGCAGTCATCCATCCGCCACACCATGCGTATACATTTTTCTTCGTCTGCATAATCGATATATTACATACCCATAAAACTCTCATTTCCGCTCCTTAGCCCAGTTGATGTCATGTTTTATAATTCTACCTGGATTTCCTGCGACCATTATGCGCTCTTCATGAAATTGTCTTGTTATAACGCTTCCCGTCCCGATGACAGAATGGTCACTGATCACAGTTCCTTTATTCACGATCACTTTATGGCCTATCCACACATGGTTTCCTATCCTGATATCCTTCGAAAAATTGATCCGCCTATTGCTACTGTCCAAGACAGAATGAGAATCTCCAGAACGAAATACAATATCTGAAGAAAACAAACATCTGTCGCCAATGTCAATTTGCGTTCCTTCGATACAAACCAACTCAATTTTTCCACATAGCGATGTATATTTTCCAATGCGTATCTCATTACGATCATCCTCAATCCAAAATGTAGCATCCGAGACGTTACTGCCATTTCCGATTCGTATGATATTATTTGAACCATAAATATGTATATGGCAGTTCTCTACCTTCCCCTTTCCTTGGAAAAAGATTTTATTTCCTTCTCCTTCACAGATGATCGTCGTATGTCTGACTATTTTCTTATCATTGTATAATTCAGCTTTCCCTCTGGCCAAACCAAAATGATTTCGATGTACGATATCCGATACTACTGTTCTAAAAATTCCCTGATCTCCTTGGAATAACATGTATAATCCAACCACTCCTCTGCCGTTCTGCGCGCATTCCTCTTCATCTTCTCAATGTCGCTTCTCCTCAGGAGAAGAATGCGTTCAATCCCTTTACGAACCTGTTCTTTCGAATCATCCTGCAGCAGTATGCCATTCACGCCATCCCTGATATAAACAGCCGCGTCACTCGTATCTGTGATCAGCATCGGAATCCCCACTGCCATGCTTTCACTTATTTTAGTTGAAAACCCTGCATTGTTTGATCGCTTATTTTTTCTGATCAGACAGGAGAAATCCACCTTTTTTAACTGGGAAATAATTTCTGTCCTATCCGCCTCCCCACAGAATTGAATAATCCCTTCGTTCCTCCTCCTGATAGCCGTCAAGTTTGGAATATGTCTTTTCAAATCCTCCAAAGTCGTAGCATATGTATATATCTTGAACATAATTTTCCGTTTTTTATTTTCGGAGAGTTCATCGATCACTTCCACTAAGTTTCTCAAATCGTCCCTGTTTCCCGGAAATCCTGCATACAGAAGCATAATGCGTTCCTGATTTGCACTTTTCCGCCCTTCCCATATATCTTCCTTCAAATCAACTACTGCAGGAAAATAAAAATTATGTTTTCTTCCGTAAAACTGATCCAGCCACCGGCTGATCACAATCCTTTTCCTGAGCATCGGAGCTACAACATACTCCGCTGCACGTACTGTGATATCTCTATGAAATTCTCTCCATCGTGTAGAGCTGTACATTTTTCCCCAGTCATACCACTCATCAAAATACCCGATTACCTGACACTGCAGTTTCTTCTGCTTCAATATCACAGGGAGCATCTTCAACAATACTTCCTGATATATGACTACATACCTCAAATTCTTTCTTTTTGATATTGCACGCATAAAGTATTTATTATGTATGTAATAATAAGCCAATGCAGAATTCCCCTCGTCAAACCACCTGCAGGTTATTTTCTGGTCTCTAAGATAGATCCTCCGGTTTTTATCAACATTAATAATATACACCGTGGTTTCATACCCCGCTGCCTGGAACAGTTTACAGAGCATATACATCCTGGTGGTTGCTGCATATGTATCGGGAAACCTGTTATCCGCAATTATCAGAACTTCTTCTTTTACCATATGTGTCCTCAAAAGTATATTACTTTTATATTTTCATACCGATCCAGTCCTGCCTTTAACTGTTCCATCATTTTTGTATGGCGAACCAGAACAAAGATATAACTGCATTCCTTCATCAGCTCGTACATATCTGCATCCTTGTCCACTTCACTGTCATATGCACAGACATTATATCCTTCCTTTTGCAATGTCTCATATATTTTTAAGGCCGGACTTTCCCTGATATCCGTAGTCTCTTCTTTGTATGTTTTCCCTAAAAGCAGGAACTTCTGCGAGATATCATCCGATACATACTGTCTGATCTGCTCTGCCACCTTTTGGGGCCGTGCATCATTAATATGCCTTGCAGCGTTAATAATGGTACTGTTATACGGCGCCGCCTCATGAATAAACCATGGATCCACAGGCAGGCAATGACCTCCAACCCCAATTCCCGGCTTCAGAAGATTTACCCGCGGATGAAGATTGGCCAGCTCAATTGCTTCCGCTGCACTGATCCCAACAGCCCGGCAAACTTCACTCAGTTCATTCACAAGTGCAATATTGACATCCCGATATGTATTCTCCATCAATTTACACATCTCAGCAGTCACATCATCGGTCAGGGCAATCGTCCCTTCCACAAACAATTTATATATTTCCTCCGCCCGAACTGCACTCTCCCTTGTATATCCGCCGATGACCCTGTTATTATGTATGATCTCATACAATACGTTTCCTGGAAGCAGTCTTTCCGGACAGTGTGCCAAGAAAATATCGCTCTGTGCGTCAATTCCTGCTGTCTGTAAAATAGGAATCACCAGATTGCGCATTGTCAAAGGCGGCACTGTCGATTCTACAATAACTAAATTACCCTGTTCTACAACCTGCGCCACCTCTTCAACCGCCGCTTTCAACACTGACAAATCTGCCGTTTTTCTGATACCATCAATCGGTGTCGGCACGGCGATGATAAAAACATCTGCCTGCTCCATTGAAGTACTGACACGAAACCGTCTCCTCACATCCTCCTGCATATAAATTTCCTGCAGTCCTTGTTCCAGACATGCCTGTCCGCTATTTAATTGCCCTACTTTATCGTGATCGACATCAAATCCAACAACCTGACAGCCCGCCTTTGCCAGCATAAGCGCACAGGGCAGTCCCACATAGCCAACTCCCACAACGCAAATTTTCTTATCAAACATGGTATACCTCCCGCATCCAGTCCACTGTCCTCTGTATTCCCTCCTCGAGCCCGATTGATGACTTCATCCCTAAATCCTGAATGCTTTTCATATTATTGACTTTCTTATCCACCGTAGTCTGATTTTCAAACGGCTTATATGTAACCAGATCATCCTTTTTCCCAGCTGCTTTCAATACATAGTCCGAAATGGTTTTGATATCATAATATTCTGATGATGCTATGTTATACACTTCCCCGGCCTTAAAATTCATGCATATATTGGCCAGGGCATCGATACAGTCATCAATATAAGTATTGGTTCTGTGATGCTGCGTGTAAACTGTGTATGGCATATTGTGAAGCGCACGGTAGCAAAACATACAGATCACGCTCCGGTATGGACTATAGTACTCTCCCGGTCCATACGTATTAAACAAGCGTACCCTGACGGTCTCTGTTCCATACATCAGTTCAGAATTATGTATCTGCAATTCATTGACCCACTTTGAGATCGCATAGTCGTTCATCTGTTTAATCGGTTCTGTTTCCATCACCTTTTCATACATAACATCATCATAATCCCCATACACCTCAGAACTTGAGAAATGAATTAGTCGAAATTTATATTTTTCCTGCATGCGCAGTACATTTTTACACCCAACAGCATTGGAAGCCCATACTTTCTCATAGAAATCTTCCCCATTCCAACGCCCAAACTCTGCTGCCAGATTATACACATAATCAAATTGATATTTTTCAAATATCGATTCCAACTGTCGATATTGTGATATGTCACATCTGATATACTGCAGATCATGATGATGCAAAAGATCACAGACCCATACCTCATTTCCTCTTTTCCGCAGCTCCTTCACCAAGGGTGTCCCCACCACACCCAGACCGCCTGTAACTAAAATCCTGCTCATATCATTCTCCTATCGTCCGAAATATATTTTGTCCTACACTGACAGTTCTTTCTAAGTGCTTCTTATTCAGATCCCCGCAGCGCGCTATATATTGTTTCAACTCCGCTGCCCAGGGAGCAAAAAATTGCTGTTCCACAGAATCCATAAAAATCCCGTATTTTTCATCTGCATCGATGTTATGAACCGCCTGAATAAATTTTAATGCCGTTGGGTCATATGTAAATTTCGTTTTGGAATCCGCTAAAATATCATCCAAACATATATTGTATAAAACCGCATAAAAAATATCCAGGTTATACAGGTATACGTGGATAGATGCCTGGGGAAATTTTTTTTGCACCCAGCCTGTTAAGAATCCACCGCCAAATCCCCATAAGTAAATATCCGAATACTCCTTTGCCTGTGAATACCTAAAATATTCAGCACTGACAAGCCATGGATTATCTGCACTAAATAACTGGACAGTTTTTTCTTTATCATGAATCAATATTTTGCAACCTTCCGTTCCCCCCGGATGAATTTCTATCCCTGACCTTTTTTCCGATGCCTGTATCAGATCTGCCAGACCTTCATCCTTTTCCTTAAGCGCACTCAAATTTTTCTGCCAAATGCTTCCGTGCCAGTCCTGCATCGCAGTACATTCCTGTTTTAATACTTTCTTGATAACATCATCAAGATACAGAAATAATTCGGTCAGACGAATCCAATTTCTTTTTTCTATACAATAGCATATTTCTTCAGATATTTTTTCTGTCTCTGCCTCTAACTGTCCGTTCACCAGCATTCCTTGCAGATGATCCCACTTTTCTCTAAACTGACTTAAATCAAAATCATAAATTTGCTGACACAGCAAAATGATCTCGCATCTGCATTCCCTTAATCTTAAAAATCTTTGTCTATTCAAATCATCAACCCCGGCAATAACCCTTCCTGAAACTCTTTGTTATATCCTGCAGCATATTTTAAGTCAGTTCACATATACTATAGTGAATACTATTTCGGGAAATATATTGTTCTAATTTCTCCCGTTCTTTAGTATCCAACGAGTACGCGCCTGCATACATAAAGCTCTCCTCGGCCAAGTCAATGTCCTTCAAAAATTCTTCAATACTGCATTCAAAATGATAATGTATTCGTTCATTCGCCAATACAGCTGCACGCATCGTTTTATGAAGAACTGCATTCAATGCCTCAAGCCTGGAAATATACACCTCTATGGTTATCTGGTATTCCTCACACCATAGCCAAACTGCATTTATATCAAGATCACAGCCCAATAACCACATATATATTTTCCGATACTTTTCCAAACTATATTTTTTTAATACCTGCATTGCAAAATCGCCTGGATTAAATTCCGAATACAAATCGTGCTCCCACTCGTTTTGTTTTAAATATACTACTTTCCCCCTTAATCCATATTCTCTGACACCATACAGATCGTTTACCACGTTTAATTGCTCAATTCGTCTTGATATTTCCAGATATCTGTTTCTCAATGCCGCTATATTTTGCTGTAAAATGTAATTGCTTAGCTCATCTGCATAGTTCTGCCATAAAGTATTTAACAATTTACATATAAACCCTTTCAATTCCCCTAAAAAATCATAAATATATAAATAATCTTTTGCCCGATCCGCCTGCCATGCCTGATCCAGATACGTGCGCCAATAATCGCACTCATTCCGGGAACTTTCAAAAAATTTATTCTGCATGTTATGGTATATCAGCCACTCCAGACTTGATTGAACATATTCCAGCGGAATCCCCCTGTGATCCCTTTCAACCGCCAGGTTATAACATACCATAAAACATCGTATACTATCTATCTTTTCATATGTCTCAATTATGTTCACACCCTTAATTGCTCCCTTACATTTTTATCTATTGCTTCCTGTCTTTTCTTCAGATTTTCAACCTCTGTCAACACTATGGATAAGTTTTTATAAAGGCTTCCTGCCAAACAGCTAAAATTATCCATAATCCTAATATGTCCTATTGGTTTTAGAACTTAAGTACTGCATCAATTTCACGTATTCCTTTTTATAACCCAAAACCTCAATGTCTTTTTTATATGCTTTATAAACCATTTGAGCTGTATCTATAGTATAATAGTCCATCCAATTTCTCTTCTGTGATTGATTTAAATGTTTTAATTCAGCCAACCCATATCTTTTCTGAATTTTAGGGTAACTCTTCCCAATATTTTCCATTCTTCCTACATAATCAACCAATCTATGTCCCCGTCTATTATAAAGAGTATTGTATTGAGGCAAAACATGAAAATCCTTCCACATATTTGGAATCTTACATACTTTTCTTATAAACACATCAAATCCCTCATCCTTACTCATATATCCAAATAAGTAATTGTCATACCATAAATGCGGTAAAGTTTTACCAATCCATTTTTTATCTGTATGATACTTACTTTCATAACATGACACAAGCCTTTCAAAAGGATTTCTGACATATGTAAACTTAAAATATCCTTTTTCCTTTTTATTAATCCAAGCCTTTTCGCTTTCACTTGCTATAATGTGAACCTCTATATCATCTGAACCTTGATAATTTAAAAAACTTGCTTCAATTGATGTATTTGCCACTTTATGCATGACAAGATAAACAATTTTTTTTTGATCATCAATCAAAAATTTTCTTGGCTGATAATATCCCCATTTACATATACTGCACCCACCTTTGTAAAACTCGATAAAGTAATTTATAATCTTTTTTAAAGAAGTTCCGACATCTTTACAATATCCTTTATGCATGACAAACTTTCACTCCCCTCATAATGAACAGAATCTCTATCATACAACCTGTTCACTCCCTCATTATAATTCTGCAGATATCGCTTCAATTCGATACTATTATTTGTATGATTTTTTTCTTTCACATACCGTTTCGTCTTTTCCAAATCTTTTGTCGTTAAAAATTTGAAATGCAACAACGCCAAAAGGAAAGGATATTTTCTGTGGGGATGATACGGATATAAGTAATGTGCTGAAATCATCATCTCTCCGGATTGCAACTTAAAAAGAGGGTACTTCGACAACCAGCATTCCATATTAAAAACGCGTTTCCTTGGCCCTCCTGTATATATTGTTTTTTCTCCTTCTTTTATCGTATAGTAACTGTCTTTGTCAAAATAAAAAGAATTAATGTCAAAACTACTTAATTCCTGTTTAAAGATTTCTTCTCCAGGATACATATCTACCATGATAGCACCCACTCTATTGATTCCATTTGTTTCTAATATGTTTAACAGATGCTTTAAATTGTATTGACTTCTTTCCGGCCACTCCAACAACTCATCAGCATCCACATATAAATACCATCTGTCAAATCCATATAAACATAGCAACCGATTAATCCATCCCTGTTTTCTTCCTTCCGAAAAAGCCCTTTTTACAGAAAAAATATCTGTATCCTTTTGCTCAAGCAAATACTCTACTGTTCCATCCACTGAATCATTATCCAGAATAACAAAATGTTTAATCCCAAGATTTCGGTAATGATCAAAAAAAAATTCGATACGCTCCTTTTCATCGCGCATTACACATATCACTATCGGATCCTGTCTGGCTGATCTTCTCTTACATTTATGTAACAACTGAATATTATCAAAAGCAAAACCTTCTAAAAAATCCAGACTATCTTTTACTTCCTTTATTCTGTGATAATCTATATCAGACAACATCTGTGACAAACTGACAATCCACTTTGTACTGTTTTTAGATTTTCGTAAACGACTACATGCAAGTATTCTCTTCATCAACGCATAATTTATTTTTGCACACTTCATGTCTAAAAATCTCCTTAAAAACATCTGAATTTCTAATAACATTTTCCCGATTCTACCAATATAAAATTTATATTCTGACATATAGCTCTTACAAATTTAAATACCCTAATAAAATATTTAGTATTTGCTTTACTTGTTTTACCTCGTACATAGCCTTTCACCTATTCCTCCGTACCCCTATCTACATTTTCGCGTTTTATTAATTCAAAATATTTATTCTTAATAAATTCTTTAATCCTCCACCCATTTTTTCCATCAAAATTTTTCACATATTTTTTGCTTGCCTGTTTCCGCAATTTATACATTGGATCCTTGCCTGCCTGTAGCATATCAAAAAATTTTACAATGTCTTCCGCTTCATAAGCAGAATAAAGACTATCCAACAATTTTCCATAATTAGGCGAATCCTCTTTTGATCGATAAGTCGCACAAATTGGTTTCAATGTCGGCAATGCGGAACAAGTAATTCCACAATACGCATCAGTCAGAATACCATCTGCAATAGCCAAAGCTGTATTGTATGTGTCATTCGCTTCATCAAAAACTATATTAGAACTATCTGCACAATATTTTTTTAATTGTTTTACATCATTTTCACTCCAAAAACCAATGGTTCTCATTTCATGTATAAATACACCATGCGGCCTAAAGATAAATCCCATTTCTGGATGCTTATCAGCATATTCAAAAAAAGTCCTTGCATACAAGTCAAACGTAGTAAGAGTACACAAAACCACGTTATCCACTACATCTACTCCATGAGTAGGTGCCCAAAGTATTGTTACTTTTCCCTTTAATTTTTCCCATTTTCCAATATACTCTTTATTCTGCACAGCCTGATATATTCCATCAAATTTGGCATTTCCCATCTCTACTATATTGCCGGAGCATTCCGGTAATTGACTAAGTTCTTTATATAATAATGAATCAAATAAATAGTAGTCTGGTCGATGTCTTCCATATCCATTCTCCACATACTGCCAAAATTGTTCTGGCGTCCTCCAATATCCGACTAACCACATATATGCAACAATAATTAATTTTGCATATCCCCTGCTACTAACACCCTCTGATATCATAGAATCCCACGTATTGGTTAAAATTAATATATCTGGTCTGTCTTCCTCAAGCCGATACTTTTCTCCTAGAATAAAAGCGTATCCCTTTTCTTCGACCTGCTGTATTGCTTTCTCCTTTTGGTATTCACTAATAATTACAAGAAGATCAAAAACAGAATCTTCCATAAACGCCTGACATATCATATTTATCGCATTCCAGCAAGGAATATTATTATATATAATTCGAACTGATATTCTCTCCGACGTAACAGTCTCTTTTAGGACTTTCTTAGACAAAGGCAGGAAATCACATAACAAGAATCCCTTTCCACTGTATTTTCTAATTGCAATTTTTTCTTTATTCTTTTTCTCCCTATACTCATAAATATTAATAATATTCTCTAAAGGGACAAACTCAGAAAGTTCCTTAACCATCTCTGCATTTGCATTTTTATCTTCTATCGTGAGAAGCACCCACATTCCTTTTTGATAAACCTCTCTAAGTGTAATGCTACTGATAATATTTGCGTTATACCTACAATACGCATTATCAACAATAAAATGCGGATTGGAATCGTAACATTCTTTTAAAATATTTTTAATACTGATTCCATTTACCCCAAATGGATAAATAATATATCCGCCTTCCAACAATTGATCAATATATTCTTTTAATACACTATGCAGCAGATTTGTATCAAACATGTCACTAGTTCCTCTCTTCCTTACAGTAATATTCTCTTATCTTTCTGTTACAACTCTCACACCTAGAAACAACTGAATATTCTCTAAACCATATAATTTTCGCTTGCTACAACAGATGTTTGATGAATGTTTGTTTATCTAATTTATTCTCAAACTGATTTAAAAATATACCACTTTTATCGCTGCATCCTGTATTGTAAACTGCTAATTTATTTTCCTACATTTGTTGTTTCGCTTAATGGTCCAAATCATAATCAATTTCTGCATGTGATTTGACCAGTGTTTAACGTTTTGAAATACTCAATTGTTCTTTTTATTCCATCTTCTAATCGAATTTTGGGCATCCAATCCAATTTCTTTTTAGCCAATTCAATAACTGGTTTTCTTCGAATAGGATCGTCCTGCGGAAGAGGTAAAAATACAATATTAGACTTTGACTGCGTCAATTTTATTATCAATTCAGCCAACTGTATCATTGTAATTTCTTCCGTATTTCCGAGATTTAAAGGACCTGTAAATTCGGAATCACTATTCATCATCCGCTGCATTCCATCAACCAAATCATCCACATAACAAAAACTACGAGTTTGCATACCATCTCCATAAATTGTAATATCTCTGTTATTCAATGCCTCAACAATAAAATTAGATATAACACGTCCATCATCCGATCGCATTTTGGGACCATATGTATTAAATATTCGAACAATTTTAATATCAACATTATGTTGTCTATGATAATCAAAAAATAGTGTTTCCGCCATACGCTTCCCTTCGTCATAACAAGCGCGAACTCCATTTGGATTAACACTTCCTCGGTAAGTTTCAGGCTGCGGATGTACTTGGGGATCACCATATACTTCACTAGTACTTGCCTGCAATATTCTTGCATGACAACGTTTTGCCAAGCCCAATGTATGTAATGCACCAATTACACTTGTCTTTCCTGTCTTAATAGGATCATATTGATAATGTACTGGACTTGCAGGACATGCAAGATTATATATTTGATCGCATTCTATATATACATCTTCCAGAATATCCTGACATACAAATTCAAAATGTGGGTTATTCATCAAATGACGGATATTGTCTTTCTGACCAGTAAACAAATTATCTAAACAAATTACATCACTTCCATCTGCTAAAAGTCGTTCACACAAATGAGAGCCTATGAATCCTGCTCCGCCAGTCACCAATACTCTTTTTCGTTCCATTATGCCTCCCTAATCTGCCAGAATACTTTTCTTTCTATATTTCTAAAATTCACAATTTTTCACAAAAAAACTCTTTTTTAACCAGAATTCCCGCAAGTTTTTTATTCTACATTCTAAAAAACCCATTTTATTAACAGTTTCAAGTATAAAGTGTAGACTATTCCCACTACCCATATATACGGAACTACCTTTTCTGAGATCTCTTTTCAGAACAGATCCCACCCACTGCTTCAAGCATACTCTCATAATATTTTGGTCTTCATCAAATAATTCATAGGAAGAATATATGATACTCCCCCTTAAAAAATTTCCTTGAAACTTATCAAAGTTGTCTGCATGAGCATATACTCGAATTTTCGAAACTAAGCGTATAAATCAAAATTCTCTGAATTTTAAACCCTCTAGTACAGCGAATATTAAGTTTTGGCTCATGAACATATCTGCAAACGTTGATAAATCAAGCTTTTCTAGAAATGAATGTATCAGAAACTTAATTTATGCTGTACTAGTATCCGTAATATCTCATTCATCTGCTCTTCTGATGACTTTTCTTCATCATTCTCCAATATCAGATCCGGACTTTTGGGTTCCTCAATCTCTATATGAATACCAGCGACCTCCTTCTGCTCCTCTTCCGTTCTCCCACTATAAAGCCCTTTTTGATCTCTCTTTTTCAACGTATCTATAGAAACCCTCACATAAATCTCTATATAATTTTGAATATTCTCCCTATTCCACTCCCGCACACTATCAAACATCGAAATTGTACAACAGATCACATTCAATCCCTGTTCCTGCAACATAGCGCACAGTCTTGAATAGCGCATGGCGCATTTCCTGCGTTCGTCCTTCGTATATCCCAAATCATCTCCAAATACTTTCCGCAACGTATCGCCGTCAAGAAACACAGTATTGGGATATTCTTCTTTAATCTTCTCATAAAGCAGTTTCCCTATTGTCGTCTTACCCGCACCCGCCAATCCCGTAATCCAGTAAACAACTCCCATATTTTATCAGCCCTTTAGATCCTCTATCTATGTCTAATCTGTTAATCCGACCATGACTATGCATTTCTCATATACTATCTTTTACAACACTGCGCTATCCATATCCTTGTTGTATATGGAACTTTGACAGATTCCGTACCAACGGACTCCACAAGCTGTTTAATCTCCTCATTGATCAGATCAAACTTTTCCGGTGACTGCCGGTATACCGTCCCATGGGATTTCCACCCTTCAATGAAATCTTTCGCCGGAATTTCATGTACTATTGTTCCTTCCAGATATATGACTTTGTCAAACAGATTACTCTTTTCAATAATTTCTGTCTGATCTTCCCTGCGTGTCCCATAATTGTAGTTATCAATATGCTTTTTTAAGACAGCCTCTATCTTCTGCTGTAATGGATCGTCTAAATCCCTGTGATTCCACATACATGCAAACCACCCGTCCGGCTTTAGTATCCTTGCACTTTCTCTCAGCGCCAGCTGTCTGTCACATACATTAAAAGAAGAACCAAATGTAACAAGATCAAATGCACTGTCCTCCATCCCTGTGTGCTCTCCGACTCCTTCATGCCAGCTCACATCTGGGAATTGTGCCGTTCTTTTTATTCCGTTTGCCCGCATGGCGTCATTAGGCTCAACTGCACATACCTTCAATCCGTATTCTGCAAGCTTGATCGTGAGGTGAGCTGCTCCCGCTCCGACATCGCATGCTGCATCCCCCGGTTCTACTCCTGCTGTTTCAAGCATCTTATCTATTGCAGACTGTGCATAATCTGGTCTTTTCAAATAAGCTTCTGCAAGTCCCGTGTAATCCCATTCCGTTTTCATGAATCACTTTTCTCCTCTAAATATCTTTACTGTTTTCAAAAGGGCATCAATCTCCACAACTTTCACATTCCGGTACTTCTCAAACCGCTTTGCCCCGACCCCGATCACTGCCGGAATCCCAAGTTCCCCTGCACGGATCGCCATATGGGAATTTGCCCCGCCGTACATCGTGATCAGCCCTTTGATGCCATGCGCAAATATCCAGTCATATCCCGGATCTGCACTCTCAATCATGACGATCTTCCCTGAAACATGATCTGTATCTCCTAATGATTCAATCACCTTGATCTCACCACAGACCTTTAAGGACGTAATAAAATTAGGTTCGGAATCCGGATAGTAGAAACTTCCCACGTCTTCAGAACCGATAATAACCGGCGGAAGCGTAATGGCCTGCGTCATTTCATACTTTCTTTTTCCCTGTTGTATGGAGTCCCAAAAACTTTCCTTGATATCCCCTGTAGAAACATACAGATCATAAATGGTTTGTATGTCAATATAACTACAATCCTCCCTGGATATCCCCATCGCATTTCCCATCTGACTGACTAACTGCATTGCCATGCTGAGATTCCTGGTAAAAACGAACTTTCCATATTCACGCCCCTCAATGACATGCCGCATGAAATCCATGATATCCAGCACATCATTTGCCAGACCATTTTCCTGTAATGCGTCTCTCAATTGGTTTAACTGTTCCAGAGATAATCGGAACTTATCCGGTTGTCTCACTTCATCATCCATGAACTCTTGTTTTTTCCTGAAGTCATCTTTCAGATTGCCAAAATACAGTTCCGGTGCCTCATCATATCTCAAGGAAGTAATGTCATATGTCCCCGGTCTTAAATGTCCATACTTTTTCAGGAAAGCCGCTGTTGACAAATCTTCCCTGTCCCTGTTCATCGCTGAACTGACTGTGTCCACTTCTCCCATGAACGCATCATAATCCTCCTCGCTCAAAATCCCACATACGACAAAGGATTTTAAAATCTGTACAGCGATAAAAGCCGCTCTTGCAAGCCCTGCAAACGGAAGTGTCCCATATCGTTTGCAGTCTTCCAGAAGCCAGTATATCTTTTCTATATCATTCAGTCCGCTCTCCATGATCTCCCGGTAGCGGTCGTTCAGAATCTCTATTTTCTGATAGTCCTTTCGCCACAATCCATGTTTATAATCGATAATATGATTGGTCACATCTCGAAGTGCATTGATGATCTGGCCAATCTCTTCATACGAAAACCCATGTTTCCTCAATACCTGTATCCGCTGCGGCATATCCAGCGTATAACACGAAAAAACTATTTCAAATTCCGCCTTGTCATGCTTCTGCGGGTTTTCTACCAATTGTTCAATATAGTAATTGACAAGCTTTTCACTGATCTCCTCATCCAATCCAGCCGGAACAAAAGAGTTAAAACTGACACGCACATCAATATATGGCAATCCGCAGAAATCAACCATCAGCGGAAAACTCCGCAAATTCCTGTACCCATAATTATCTCTCTGATATGCCCAGACACTGTCCGTAATGATCTCCCTGTAAAGCGACAATGCCAGCGGTTTCGGACGGATGCCGATCATCTCCGCCGGATTCCAGTCTGTCATAACGCTGTAGGCCGTCTTCTGACCGCACAGGAATGGTTTGGGCCGGTTATTCTGATTGATCTTTTCCGCAATGCGGGCAAGTTCTTCTGACTGCTGATCCCGGTCAACACGTTCCTGTGTCATACACAGTGTGCGCACCTGCAGTATATACAGCTCATCCCCCTGTGTCACCGCAAATTCCACATCCAGGTTATCCTGTCCGAAAAAGTTCTCCAGCTCACCGAGAGCTGCCAATAAATGCCGCAACTTCTCTGGCGCCGATTCTATCGGTGTATTTTTATAATGATAATACAGAAAATCATCATCGCCTGTTCCCGACGTAACTGCTGATGTATCACCCGTCTCGTCATAATTGACAATATAGTAATTCCCATGTGTACTTGGATCCAAAGTAAATGCCACGCCGCTGAATCTCACATTCCTGAGCATCGGCTGAATCAGAATCTGATCATTGTTGTCTGCAGCACCGTAGGAGTTAACTACTTTGTCTACCGCATTCTGAAATGCCTCCACACCGCTGACATCTGCCACGGACTCAAACTTGCCCGCCATGGAGACATTCTGTGTATCCTCCCCCTGACAGCTGCTGCGGACGATCACATTGGCATTCCATTCCAGTCCTAAAAACCTGCGAATAATCTCTTCCCGCTGTTGTCCCCACTCTGCCGCTGTAAACGTATACTGCGGAAGGACTTTCGCTGTATTCAATTTTCCGTACATCCTCTCCAAAGTCTCCGCCTTGGTTCCAAGCCTCTCCATCGTCTGCCCAAACCCCACAACAAAAAATTCCTGTAAAAAGCAAAAAAACCGATGCAAACCATTTCATCCCAGGTATCCCCTGACAATCCCATACTTTACATCAGTCTTTTCACAACTAACTCTATTCAATTGTTAAAACCAACTACAACAAAATCACCTACTGCAAGATCACCAAGCCACCCTACACGACCGCCTCCACGATCACCTTGTCCCCGACCCGGATCTCCCTCACCCCGACCTCTTTCTTCTGGTTAAAGTTAAAGCTCAGCAGATACCCCCTATCCTTATTATAGTAGTCCAGATAATCCATAAGCTGCCGCTCGCCGCGCTCATTGTACTCATTTCCGCGCCATATCTTCAACTCTATGACAAACTGCTCACCGAGATAATCCACGATGACATCCGTGCGCCGCTCATCTCTGGTCTGCGCTTCGATGTAGTAGTTCCCAGTGCCGTTGATGATCGGCCTCAGATAGAGCAGGAAGAAGCATCCATATCCAACATCCCATCATGGACAAAACAGTTTCTGTCGCGCACGGCTGCATCGCCCATCAGGTTCGCCGAATCACTCCGTGCCAGTTCGTTCTCTGACAGGAAGTAATTGTAGAGGCGTGTCTCAAAGATGCGGTTGGCAACCTGCACTTTTCCGTTCCTGTTGACTGCATAGCCGAACATAGCTGCCAGGCTGATTTCTTTTGTGTCCAGATTAAAGGAAAATGCTTTCCCCTGAAAAAGAATTTCCTGAAACATCTGCTTCATCTCCGGGTAGTCATCCAGATGGCGGATCATACTCTCAAACAGAGGTGTTCTTTCAAGCAAGATCCGTCTGACGGCCTCCTCGATCCCCCTGCTGGTCCATGCACTGGCGACATCTTCATAAGTACTTTCTTCTGGAAGATCTTCATCAATGCATTTGCAGATTGACGAGACAAGCACAGGATAACCAGCGGTATACTGGTATAGTTCTCCTGCAATTTCCTGTATATTCATTCCCGTATCATGGTCTGTTTCATATTCTTCGAGCATGTCGACAATCTGACTGATGGAAAAACTCATATTGACCTTAAAATTCGCCGCAATATTCCACGAACTGTTGTACTGATGCTCCGATTCCGAGCGCAGTTTTAATTTCAGGTTCTTGATATCATACACTCCCGCAAGGATCACTGAGTGAAACGCCGGCGTATCCTCGCGCCTCAGATAATATCCTCTCAGCTGTGCGAGGAAATCGATAAAGACCTGATTATTTGAGGCACTGTCCACCTCATCGATCATCAGGACGATCTTTTTATCCGATGTCCTGATAATCCTACTCAGCGCCCGGAACATATCATCCATCGTGGTCTGTTCCTCCTGCCGCATGGCGATCAGTGCCTGCAGATCCTCATCCCGGATGCCTGCCGTCATTTTCTGATCAGAGGCGAGATCCTCGATATATCGGATAAATGCCCTCACAAATGTCTGCTCATCAGCAAAATTCGCGGTACTCATCATCTGAAAATCCATTGCAAGTACGATATAGTCGTCCCGCAGATATTTCGCGAGCGCTCTCAGCGTCGTGGTCTTTCCGTACTGCCGTCCCCTGTTGATGACAAAATAGCTGCCATAATCCACATACTCTTCTTTGATCTTTTTCACCCTGTCGTCAAGCCTTACCATGTAGTGCCACTGTGGATTGCAGGAACCGGTTACATTAAATCTGCGTTTCATCTGCCTCTACCTCCCATATCAGGAACCGTCAGCAGATCACATGCATGCCCTGAATCCTCTATCCGCTGACAGTTTCTTCATTCCTGCTACCATTCTAACATACGATCCAGACCTATGTAAACAAAACACTAATGTAAAGTATGAAATTGTCAAGGTTCAATTAACCATCTCTATATCCAGCTCCACTCAGGAGCTGTGCAAAAGCAGCCTATATAATGTACGCTGCCTTTACACAGCTCCCAAATGTCACATCGTGATCTCGACATTCTGTATCATGATCGGTTTCCCCGTCTGCTGATACAGCTGTACGACCGAACTGCCATCGCCATAATACGCATCGCTGATCACCACCGCCCGGTCCACATCGGCTGTCTCATCGTAAATGCCCCAGCCTTCTGCCAGATACTGTTCTTTCAGCATCGTATATTTCTGCAGGATCTCCGGCCTCATGGACCGCATCGTGCTCTCGATCAGCGGGTGCGGCCGCCACAGCAGGGCGATCTCATCCTGGTTTTCCCTGAAGATCCCGAGCGTGTTCTCGATCTTGTCCACCCACTTTTGATCGTTGGCAAGCAGCGCCGCGATCCCGGTGTTATATAAAATGATCTTCTTCCAGCTGCCATCTGATTTCTCGATGACCTTCAGCCATTCCTGCGGAACCGTGAGATCTTCCTTTTTCGTGGCGCATACCTTGTCGTACTTGGGCGATCCCAGCCCCAGAAACTTCTGCTCCAGATAAGACCTGTCCAGATGTTTTCCCTGCAGGCCGTGCTCTTTTGCCGCCTTAAGAAATTCACTGATATAGATCCGCTTCATGTCCTCCGACTGTACGATCACCTTGTCTGCATTGACGATGCCCGGCATAAAGCAGAAATGCTTGATGCTCTCCACTGCCTGTTCGTTATCCGGTTCCACTTCACCAAGCACAAAGTATGGAATATACACCAGCCGGTCTGTCCATTTTTTCAGGTTGCTTGAAAAAAATTTCGGGTGAACACTTGTTACCATGTTCCAATTATCATATGCATTATGTATATAAATAATATCTGGCTTGCGTTCCTCGAAATCATATACATCGTACCTTGTGATTGGAACATCCTTCGGATACTGGTCGCCCTCGTAATGTTCCTCCCGGAAACTTCCGTCAGGATTCTTATCATAATATGGTATCGGAATGACATAAGCTTCGCAGTCAGCGTCCTCGTGCGCCGCCCGCCACACACTTTCCAGGGAGTCCCACATGGCTGCCTTGTACGGCAGGAACACGACTTCCTTTTTATCCTGCGGCATGTCGTAGGTGATAGCGTTCTGCAGCTGTATGAGCTGCTTTCTGATCTTTTTGGACAGTTTCCTGCACAGCGTTTCATCCCGGATGCCGATCCCCAGCTGGTAGATGTTCTCACAATAATCTTCCAGAATGCCCACCATGGGCGTGTAGTCCATGTCCTTCAGCGATTCCAGATAATTGCCCAGATCGATCGCTGCCTGCTGGCACTCTGCAAATTTTTCCTCCACATCAAAAAGGGCAGTGGAAGATGCTGTCCTGGTGATGGAATCATTTACTTGTACGAATGTAGACACGATCTGAAGCAGATCCTTTTTCCTGTACCTTTTCATGTCCGTCACCTTCCCTGGCATACCTGTTGCTGAATGTCATCTTCATCTCTATCAATGTATATCGGTAATAGTCTATCACTTTTTAACCCACTTGACAATTCTTTTTTCAAAACATGGGTTAGAAACATCTGGAAAAGGGTATGGTGCGCACAAAGTACAGAATCGCCTCCGCCCTTTATGCGCACGATCCGCCAAAAACTCAGTCCCCGTCTGCCTCCTCCGTCTCTCTCTCGGCGTGGCACACGATCTCCAGCATTTCCTCTGCCTTCATGGCAGTGCTCAGCTCATAAGTTCCCGGCTGCAGCTTATCCTTGTAATCGGAAAGACGCTCATAGATGTAGAATGCATTCGCATCGTTGATCAGCCCCTTCTGCTCAAGTACTTTCGCAAGCTCCCTGCTGCTCTGTCCCTCGGACACCACCACGCTGACGACCCTGCCCTCGCCCTCGCTCACAGGCACATCGGCAAACACCTGATATCCGAAATCATACGCATATACTGCCAGACGAAACACCACGACGATGACCGCTGCCGCCAGTGCGATCCTGATGATCATCGCGGAGACTGCCCCCAATAGCTGTTTTGCATTCATTGCCCTACCTCCAAGTCTATATTTCCATGATGATCGGCAGGATCATCGGCCGTCTCTTAGTCTTTTTCCACACAAACTCACTCAGCGTATCCTTGATGGTTCCCTTGATCTTGCCCCAGTCCGTGATATTTTTCTTGAGACAGCCAAGCACCGCTTTCTCGATCAACTTGCGCGCCTCATCCAGCAGCTCGTCCGACTCCTTCACGTACACAAATCCTCTCGAGACGATGTCCGGCCCTGCGAGCAGTTCTCCCGAAGCCCCGTCCAGGGACATGACCACGATCAGGATGCCGTCCTCCGCCAGATGCTGTCTGTCTCGGAGCACTACATTGCCGACATCCCCGACGCCGAGCCCGTCCACGAGCACCGCCCCGACCGGCACCTTTCCTGTAATGCTCGCGCTGTTATCGTCCAGCGAGAGCACATCCCCCGACTGCAGGATGAACACATCGTCCTTGTCGATCCCCAGGTCGATGGCGATCTTTGCCTGCGCCTTCAGATGCTTGTACTCCCCATGCACCGGAACCGCATATTTGGGCTTTGTCAGTGTGTAGATCAGCTTGATCTCCTCCTGGCAGGCATGTCCGGATACATGCGTGTCCTGAAAGATGACATCCGCACCCTTCTTGAAGAGTTCGTTGATCACCTTCGTGACCGCCTTTTCATTCCCCGGGATCGGATTGGACGAGAAAATGACTGTGTCGCCCTTTTGTATGGAGATCTTCTTGTGCATGCCGCTCGCCATACGGCTGAGCGCCGCCATGCTCTCCCCCTGGCTTCCCGTCGTGATGATGACGGTCTTGTCCTTGGGATAATTTTTCAGCCGTTCTATATCGATCAACGTATTTTCCGGTATGCTGATGCGGTTCAGATTCGAGGCTGTCTCTATGATGTTGACCATGCTCCGGCCCTCGACCACCACTTTTCGCCCGAACTTGTCCGCTGTGTTGATGATCTGCTGTACCCGGTCCACATTTGACGCAAACGTCGCTATGATGATCCTTGTCTTCTTGTGTTCCTCGAACAGGGAGTCAAATACCGGCCCCAGCTTCTTCTCCGACGGGGTAAAGCCCGGCCGCTCCGCATTGGTACTGTCGCACATCAGCGCGAGGACGCCCCTTTTGCCCAGCTCCGCGAAGCGCTGCAGGTCGATGGCATCCCCGTACACGGGCGTGTAGTCCACCTTGAAGTCGCCGGTGTGCACCACAATGCCTGCCGGCGAATAGATGGCAAGCGCCGCCGCATCCACGATGCTGTGGTTCGTCTTGATGAACTCGATCCGAAAGCACCCCAGATTGATATTCTGGCCAAACTTGACTACCTTTCTGCGCACATTGTGGATCAGATTATGCTCTGTGAGCTTATTCTCGATGATTCCCATTGTGAGTTTTGTCGCATACACGGGAACGTTGAGTTCCTTGAGGACATATGGCAGCGCACCGATATGGTCCTCATGTCCATGTGTGATGACAAATCCTTTGACTTTGTCCTGATTGTTTTTCAGGTAGGTGACATCCGGTATCACAAGATCGATCCCCAGCATGTCATCCGCCGGAAAGCTCAGACCGCAGTCCACCACAACAATACTGTCTTCATACTCAAAGGCAGTAATGTTCATCCCAATCTGCTCAAGACCTCCCAATGGTATGATCTTGAGCTTTGAAGTATTATGTTTGTTCTGTTTCAAAATAAACCTCCTGTAACGTTTTTTATCCGTTTCCATATAAAATTTTCTGATAGGCCTACGCCGCCCCTGCACCGCGCTGATCCCGCGAAAAAGGACCCTGCCGTTTTCCGCAGTGATTCTTCGTGCCGAAGTGTGTGGCCTGTCTATATAAGATCAACGTCGTCCAGCATATTTTCAAAAACTGCCGCCACAGCCGCAAGCTCCCCGTCATCCTCGACCACGCTGTAAACCTGCTCCTGCTCGTCCGCGCCGGAAACAGCTTTCAGAATATATGCTTCGCCATCATCCTCTTCTTCCGCATCTGTTACCAAAATATAATTCACCCCGCCGATGGTCGTCTGCTCGAGCACATAAAAATCAACTACGGCTTCCCCGCCATCCGGCTTAAAGGTTATCTTTTCCATTATTGTGATCCATACCCTTCCTTATTTTTAAGATAATCCAGATACCCCTGTAAAATAAAAACTGCCGCTATCCTGTCAACGTGCTCTTTGCGCTCCTCACGTCTTATACCGGCTTCCATCATCGCTTTATCCGCCGCCACTGTGGTCAACCGCTCATCCCACAGCTGCACGTCCAGCCCTGTCCTTCTCTCCAGCCTCTCCTTGAAGGCAAGGGTCTTCTCCACCCGTTCTCCCTCAGTGTCATTCATATTCCTGGGATAACCCAGCACGATCTCATCTACCTCGTACTCCACGATCAATTCTTCGATTCTTGCTAAGGTCTGACGAAGCTTGCTCTCAGACTTCCTGCGTACAATCTCGATCCCCTGGGCAGTGATAAGAAGCGGATCGCTGATCGCCACCCCCACTGTCTTGGATCCAAAGTCAAGTCCCATTTTTCTCATGTATCTCTCCATATTGGTCCGAAATGTCTAAAATCTGCCGATCCGATTCCATCCTGCGTTGTAGATATAGGACTTTAACATCTCCTCCACAAGCTCGTCCCGCTCCACCTTCATGATCATGGCCCTCGCGCCCTTATGGCTGGTGATGTACGTCGGATCCCCTGACATGATGTAACCAACGATCTGATTTACCGGATTGTACCCCTTCTCTGTAAGAGCAGCATAGACAGAAGCAATCACATCCTTGACGGAGGCGGACTCACCGAGATCCTCCGGTGTTAACTGTATGAACTGTGTGCGTGTCAAATCTTCCATTCTCTATGCCCCTTCCAATCGATGAGCTGTATTTTTGCATTGTTATACATATCATAACTTAATTCAGTACAAAATTCAAGAGTTACTGCGCGAAAACTGTAACATTAATACTCCATAACCATGATCTCATCCCCGAGGAAGCCTGTGATCCTTCCTGTGACCAGCTGGTTCTCAAGATCCTCTCCCTGTGCGGGAAACGCCACCTTCACATACTCTCTCGTGTGCCCCAGCCAGTACTCCTCCCCTGCGATCTTCTTCTTTTCCTCAAACAGCACCTCCACATCCCTTCCGATATAGTGGGACCTGTAATGCTTCGAATCCCGCCTCTCAATGGATTGCAGTACGCTGCTCCTCCTGCTTTTTTCCGCCTCCGGCACCTGCATGGGCATCACCGCTGCCTTTGTTCCCTTTCTCCTGGAATACTTGAAAATGTGCATCTCATAAAAACCGGCCGTCTCCACAAACTGTCTGGTCGCCTCAAATTCATCCTCCGTCTCCCCCGGAAAGCCCACGATCACATCTGTTGTGACCGCCGGATGCCCGAACGCCTGCCGCAGCAGATTGACGCCATTGAGAAAATCCCCGGGTGTATAATGGCGGTTCATGCGCTTTAGCACAGTCTCACAGCCGCTCTGGAGCGACAGGTGAAAATGCGGGCAGATGTGCCTTAACGCCGCCAGGCCGCCAGCAAATGCCTCTGTGACGATCCGCGGCTCGAGCGAGCCCAGCCGGATCCGCTCTACCCCTTCGACCGCATCGATCGCCTGCACCAATGCGAGCAGGTTTTCCTCCTGCCCCTGCTGAAAATCCATACCATAAGAGCTGATATGTATCCCTGTCAGCACAAATTCCCTGTACCCCGCCGCCGAAAGCCCCCTGATCTCCTCAAGCACGTCCTGCTTTCTGCGGCTTCTGACACGTCCCCTCACATAGGGTATCATACAGTATGTGCAGAACTGATTGCATCCATCCTGGATCTTGATATAGGCCCGCGTGTGTTCCGTCGTCGATGTCAGCCGCATCTCCTCATACTCTGACGTGTGGTTGATGTCGATCACACTCTCCTGCGCCGCGCCCTCGAGATACCTTTCCAGAATATCGGCCAGATCCTTTTTCCTGTTGTTTCCGACCAGCAGATCCACCGCGCTGTCCGCCTCCACCGCCTGTGTGTCAGACTGCACATAGCAGCCGACCGCAACAACGATCCCTTCCGGGTTGGTCTTCTTCGCCCTGTGGAGCATCTGCCTGCTCTTTCTGTCAGCGATGCCGGTCACTGTGCAGGTGTTCACAATATAGACATCCGCCTTTTCGTCGAACGGCACGATCTGATATCCTTTCTGCCGCAGTGCCTGCAGCATGGCATCCATCTCGTATGAATTTACTTTGCAGCCCAGATTGTGATATGCGACTGTTTTCATTTTGCTCTTTATCCTTTCGTCTGTAAGTTATTTTTTCATATTGTCATCTGACCGGAAAGTCAATTTGTACATATTTTTTACATATTTTCGTCAATTTTCATTACAACTGTTTTCGGTCTCTTGTTGACTTTTCCGCCGATTACCTTTATTATTAAATGGAAGGTAAAATAAAGGAGGTAGTCAGAATGAAAACAGTTCAGATTTCTTTAAACTCTATTGATAAGGTAAAATCTTTCGTTAACGATATCACAAAGTTCGATTACGATTTTGACCTTGTTTCAGGCAGATACGTTATAGATGCAAAATCTATCATGGGTATCTTCAGCTTAGATCTATCTAAGCCCATCGATCTGAATATTCATGCTGAGAGCGGCGTAGATGAGGTTATGGAAGTATTGAAGCCTTACTTGGTATAGTATCCGCCTGACAGTGATACATACTTTGATCTTGTCCGCATAGCATAAATCTTGAAAGCTTGAATATCAGACGAGTTGAACATTTACCGGGTACATCGATGTACCCGGTTTTGTTTTCCTGTTCTTTGATCAGTATGCGATCTCGATCACTTCATCTGTATCCAGCGCCGTTCTCACCAGCTCATCGATCCTTTCTTCCAGATTCCGCTCATGCCCCCGTATCACGTTGAGGTTGGGTTTTGTCACCGGATGCTTTGCCACGAAGATCGTGCAGCAATCCTCATAGGGCTGGATCGATGTCTCGTATGTATCGATCTTCTCGGAAACCTCCACGATCTCCTGCTTGTCAAAACCGATCAGCGGCCTGTAGACCGGCATGGTACACACATCGTCCGTCGCCATCAGAGACTGCATGGTCTGGGACGCCACCTGTCCGATGCTCTCCCCTGTGATCAGACCCAGACAGCCGCTTTTCTTTGCGATCTCCTCGGCAATGCGCATCATGTAGCGTCTCATAATGATTGTGAGCTCATCGTGGGGACACTGATCATAGATATACAGCTGTATCTCTGTAAAGTTGATGATGTGCAGCCTGATCGGTCCGCTGTACCTGGATACCGTCCTTGCGAGATCGATCACTTTCTGCGTGGCGCGATCGCTCGTGTAGGGCGGCGCGCTGAAGTACACCGCATCGATCCTGACACCGCGCTTTGCGATCATATACCCCGCCACCGGGGAATCGATACCGCCCGACAGGAGCAGCATCCCTTTTCCGTTTGTTCCGACAGGAAGTCCTCCCGGTCCTGGGATGACTGTCGAGTAGATATAGATCTTTTCCCGCACCTCGACGTGCAGCATCACGTCCGGCCTGTGCACATCGACCCGCATCCCGGAAAAGGCGTTTAACAGCGCCTCGCCGAGATCACTGTTGATCTCCATCGAATTTTTGGGATAATTTTTTCTCGCCCTGCGCGCATCCACCTTGAATGTGAAATTCTTGTCAGGATACACCTGATCAATATAGCGGACCACATCCTGACAGAGCTTCTCAAACCCTTCGTCCTCCACGTGGACTACCGGACAGATGCCTGTGACGCCAAACACTGTCTTCAGATTGTCTACGGTCTCCTCCTGATCAAAGTCCGAGAGGGCATTGACATAGATCCTCCCCTGTGACTTCGTCACCTCAAACGTACCCTCACAGCGCTTCAGTGCGTACCGTATCTGGTCGCACAATCTGTCCTCGAACAGATACCGGTTTTTTCCTTTCACGCCGATCTCCGCGTACTTTATCAAAAATGATCTGTACATATCTCTTTCTCCTCCTCTGTGGGGCTTTGGAATCTAAACGCTCCCGCACTATTTTCTGGTGTAATGTCTGAGCATCGGTATCAGTTCACTCATACATTTTATCGTATAGTCGATCTCCGCCTCTGTGGTGAACAGGCTGAAGCTGAACCGCAGTGTCGCGTCGAGATACTGTTTCTCGACGCCGATCGCCTTCAATGTCGCCGATACGGACGGCTTGTTGGACGAGCACGCGCTTCCTGCCGACACATAGATCCCTTTATCCTCGAGCGCATGCAGCATCACCTCGCTGCGGATCCCCTGGATGGAAACGCTGACCACATGCGGAGCGCCCTCGCGTCCCACGGGACCGTTGAGCCGGATGCCCTCTATGGCGCCCACACCCTTTACAAAGCGCTCCTTGATGCTGTACAGGTAATTGATCTTGGACTCAAAATCCACAAAGATCTCTTCGACAGCCTTCGCCATGCCCGCGATGCCCGGGACGTTCTCAGTTCCGGAGCGCATCCCTTTCTGCTGCCCGCCGCCGAAGATGATCGGGCGCACTTTTGCCTTCTCATTGATGTACAGAAATCCGACGCCCTTTGGTCCGTGGATCTTGTGGGCGCTCACGGAGAGCAGGTCGATATGCATGCGTTTCGGGTAGATCCTGAACTTCCCAAACCCCTGAACCGCATCCACATGAAACAGCGTATTCGGGTTCATGCGCCTGATCAGCTCCCCCGCCTGTTCGATCGGCTGCACAGCGCCCACCTCGTTGTTTGTGTGCATGATCG
>ERZ778517.412-NODE-412-length-47306-cov-5.228461_pt1 | contig 47306 bp, 69 predicted proteins | sample MGYA00510341_ERZ778517 | MGnify/ENA primary metagenome ERZ778517 (study PRJEB29527, sample SAMN07138964) | mouse gut metagenome | material: feces | host: mouse | place: China:Nanjing | collected 2016-01-25 ...
CAGTTTATATTTCAGGGTGATCGCATCTGGAGGAAAGCATAAATTATCGGACAGAAATATTGCGTGGAAAGTATAAATAGAGTATAATGATACGAGATTTCGATTAGGTTCATATAAATGCAGGAGAAAGAAAATGAGCGAAACAGAGAAAAAGATAAACAGCAGTTTATTTGGCGGATATAATAAAAAAAGTACCGAAGCCTATATCGAGGAATTGCAGACAATGATTATGAAGCTGCAGAAAGATTTGGCATCGGTGACGGAAGTGAATGAGAAGTATGCACAAAAACTTAAGGAAGCAGAATCATATTATAAGGCTTTGTGGGAGCGGAGTAAAGAGCAGGAAGCACTTATAGAACGGCAGAAGAGTGAGATTCGGACGAATGAGAATGTTATCAAAGCGCAGAAGGAGACGATACGTTCAAGAGGGGATGCTGCCAGAAAGCAGGAAGAGGCTTTGAGAGAGAACAAGGAGACAATACGCCTTCAGCAGGAGGATATTTTTAACCTTGAGAAAGATCTGCAGGATGGAGCAGAACGGCTTTATAAACTGGAAGAGCAATTAAAGGAAAAGGAACAGATCATCCAAGAGGGCGAAGACACAATAGCAAGGTTGAAGGATAAGCTGGAAAAACAGAAGTGGCTATATGAACAATTTTTTGAAAATAAGGAAAAAATTCCGATTTCAAAGATTGAGCAGTTTGTACAGGAGAGTATGAAGAGGATAGTAAAACGGAAACGGTGAAGGAAGGGTGTAGGCAGACATGAAATTACAAAAAGTAGTAGTAGTTCTTGGAATTAGTGTATGTCTGATTGCAACACAGATGCAGGCGACATTCGGTATCGGTGAAACGGGGCAAGGAGAAGATTCGGAATTAACTCGGGAAGAGGAATTGGAAGAAGTAGATACAAAAAAGATAGAACAGCCGGTAATAGCAGAAGAACCGGCGGTACCGGAACAGCCAGTCATAACAGAAGAACCGACCGGGACAGAACAGTCGGTAATAGCAGATGAACCACAGCAGCCCATAATAGCAGAAGAACCGGTGGAACCGGAACGGCCGGTAATAACGGAAGAATCAACAAAGACAGAAGAGCCGAAAGAACCGGCGGCAGAAGGACCAGAGGAGCCAACGGCAGCAGAAAAGCCGACAGAAGAAGAGATTACTAAAGAAGATAATATATTTGAAATCGAAATACCGAAAGATGAGAGTGACTCGGGGGAAGATGTTCCGAAAAGCGAGGATGGTGCTGGGGACGAAGAAACACCGAAGGAAGAGGATGGTACAGGCGCTGGGGAGGTTCCGAAGGAAGAGGATGGTTCCGGTGTTGAAGAGGTTCCGAAGGAAGAGGATGGTTCTGGCATGGAAGAACTTCCGAAAGATGAGAACGGCTCGGGTGACGAGGAGGTTCCGAAGGAAGAGGATGATCCCGGTGCTGAGGAGATTCCGAAGGAAGAGGATGGTTCTGGCATGGAAGAACTCCCGAAAGATGAAAACGGTTCGGGTGACGAGGAGGTCCCGAAAGAAGATTTGAAAAAAGATAAAGAAGATGATGTCAGCGGGACAAAAGATCATGTGAGGGACGATCGGCCAAAGTCGAAAACTGAGGAGCAGATAACAAAAGGTGCTGAAGCTTCCGGAAAGACATCGAAACGCAACAATATATTCAGTAGTTTTACACCATCGTCTGAGTTTATTGATAATAGAGAAAAGGTAAAATACAATGTGGATGTGCCGGTTGAAGGACTGCCGGGCTTTGTAACGCAGGAGATGCTTGTGGGAGCATTGAAGTGTCAGGATGAGACGGGATATCCGGCCTCGGTTACAATTGCACAGATTATTCAGGAATCCGGATTTGGAAAATACGGACCGGATGGAGATAAAGGACAAGGTTTATCTTATTTGGCATATCAGTATAATAATCTGTTTGGAATTAAAGGTTCCGGAACAGCTGGAAGTGTGGCAATGAATACAGGAGAGCAGCATCTTGACGGTTCGAGATACAATATTACGGCTGGTTTCCGGGTGTATAATACATACACGGAATGTATTGAGGATAGAACAGGTCTTCTGGACCGGGTATATAAAGATTTGACCTTTGGCGTGAAGGATGCGAATACGTTTGCGATGAAGATTGGGCAGAGGTGGGCGACCAGTTTAAACTACGGACAGAATTTAATTCGGCAGATGGAGCGGTACGATCTGTACCGCTTGGATGAGATGACATTAGATGAGTTTAGCGGTCTGATAGGTATGTTTGCTAATCCATGTCCAGGCGCAAGATTGACCAGCAGCTTTGGTTTCAGGGAGGCACCTCTTGCGGGAGCCAGTACATATCATAAAGGCGTTGACTTAGGTACGGGTGCTTACAATATACCTACTTATGCGGCGCAGGCGGGTATAGTAACCTATGCAGGTCCATCCGGCGCGGCTGGAAATCTTGTTACGATTGACCACGGGGATGGTTTGGTCACGAAATAAATGCATCATGATAAAGTATATGTAAAGCCGGGTGACAGAGTTGAGAAAGGGCAGCAGATAGGACTGAGCGGGACAACTGGAAATTCTACAGGAAATCATCTTCATTTTCAGGTGGAAAAGAATGGGGCAGTAATAAACCCGTTGCTTTATTTGGATATTCAGTAACAATAAGGAAAAGGGTATTGTATGGACAATAAAGATTTAGATTTGCTTCCGGAAGAGTTTCCGAGTCCGGAAGAGTTGTTTCAGATTGATGTTGGGGATATAGTAAAAACTGAAAAGCCGAAGGAAGAACAGTCAAAGCAACAGGAACAATTGAAAAAAGAAGGTATAGTAGATCCGCAAGCAAGGGCAGAAGACAAAGCTGAAGAAGTTCCCTTAAAGGCGGAGCCTGTTCCAAAGTACAGAGTTATCAAATTCTTTTCGGCGGGGTTTGTCATTCTCATTTTAGTGATAGCTTTGTTTATTACTAATATGGATAAATTCCATCTGCACTGTTATTGTATGATGACAGACAGCATGGGAGATACCATTCCCAAAGGAAGTGTGGTTTTCTCATATGATATCCCGATGGAGGAGCTTGAAGTCGGCGATGTGATCACTTATATAAATAGTCAGGGAGTATCGGTGACACATCAGATTGTCAATGAGGTGTATGATTATAATGAAAGCGGTAACCGGGCATTTTATACAAAGGGGACAGAAAACGATACGGTAGATGAGAATGCGGTTACGCATGAGATGATCAAGGGTAAAGTTTTTATTTATATACCGTATATTGCAAAGCCATTTATACATTAAAAGGAATAAATTCCGCATATCTTTGGATAGGCGGAATTTTCATCTCATTAAGAAATGAACAGGAGGAAGGTATTCGACATGGATAAAAAGGAACGAAAGGCAATTTATTTTGAGTGTTATGGAGGAATCAGCGGTGATATGACGGTAGCCGCGCTTCTGGATATGGGTGCTGATGAAAAAGAACTCAGGCGGCAACTTGATTCACTGCCCCTTGAAGGATTTTCTGTTGAAATTAGCAGGGTAAAGAAGTCAGGATTAGACTGCTGTGATTTTAATGTTGTTTTGGAAGAGCAGTACCATAATCACGACCATGATATCGTGTATCTGTATGGACACAGACAGGGAGATACAGACCATGCGCATATACACGATCATAATATACATAGCCATGACCATGAGCATAGCCGCGATATACATGGTCATGAGCATAGTCATGATATACATGGTCATGAGGAACACAGTCATCATGCAGACCATGTACACCGCGGCCTGAAAGATGTGACAGGGATCATTGATCAGTCGAGTCTTACAAAGGGAGCAAAGAAGATTGCCGTGGATACCTTCCGTGTGCTGGCAGAGGCAGAGGCGAAAGCTCATGGCGCAATGATAGAAACTGTACACTTTCACGAAGTAGGAGCAGTAGATTCCATTGTAGATATCGCGGCTGCGGCAATATGTCTGGATAATCTGGGAATACAAGAGATCATCGTGCCGGAATTGTATGAAGGAAGAGGTACGGTAAGATGTGCGCACGGTATTCTTCCGATTCCGGTTCCGGCAGTGATGCACATTGTGGCTGATCATGGGATTGCCATGCATATTACGAATGTGGAAGCAGAACTGGTAACTCCAACAGGAGCAGCTATCGTGGCGGCGGTGCGCACGGCGGACAAGCTGCCGGAGAGATATACGATTAAGGCAGTAGGAATGGGCGCCGGGAAGAGAGATTACAAAAGAGCCAGTATTTTGAGAACGATGATAATCGAATGTTTAAAAGAGGAACAGGCAGAGTACAGAGAGCCTTCTAGAGACCATATATATAAACTGGAGAGTAACATTGACGATTGTACTGGAGAAGCTTTGGGCTATGTGATGGAACGTCTTTTGGCGGAGGGAGCAAGAGATGTCAGTTACACCCCTGTGTTTATGAAGAAAAATCGTCCGGCTTATCAGATTAATATAATATGTACTCAAAAAGATATTGCGGCTATGGAAGAGATTCTTTTTAAAGAAACAACCACGATCGGGATTCGCCGTATGAAGGTGGAGCGTACAGTATTGGAAAGAGAAGTGCAAAAGATTGTGACATCTTTAGGGGAGGCGCAGATTAAGGTATGCAATGCATGCGGCGCGTTGAGAATATATCCGGAGTACGAGAGCGTGGCGGCAATTGCAGCAGAAAAGAAGCTTGCATACAGGGAGGTATGGGAAAAAGTTTTCAGGGAAGCCGAGAGTATTCTTTTGTAGCAATATAGAAACGGAGAGTATTTATGGAAAAATATTTTACAAAGGTAGAAAAATTAAAAAAGATGATAGCTTCCTATGCGGAAAGTGATATTGTTGTTGCTTTTTCGGGAGGAGCAGATTCCAGTCTGATTTTAAAAATGACCTGTGAAGCGGCAGAAAGAACAAGACACACTGTTTATGGAATTTTTCTTCATACAATGCTGCATCCGGTGGGTGAAGCAGAAAGCGCCGGAAAAATCGCAGATGAGGTCGGGGCCGTATTTAAGATTCTGGAGATTGACGAATTGAAGGAAGCGGATATTGAGTATAATCCACAGGATAGATGTTATCGTTGTAAAAAATATTTGTTCCAGAGTGTTTTAAAAGAGGCTGAAAAGCTTCATGCAGATATAGTCATGGAAGGAACCAACCAAGATGATTTAATGGTCTACAGACCGGGAATCCGTGCAGTGAAGGAGTTAGGAATCATAAGTCCTCTGGCTGCGGCAGAGTTAACGAAGAAAGAAGTGAGGAGGCTGGCAGCAGAATATGGTCTGTCTGTCAGTAATAAACCGGCATCTCCGTGTCTTGCGACCAGATTCCCTTATGGAACGAAGCTATCGGGTGATGCGATACGAAGTGTAGAACGAGGCGAAAAGATATTGAAGGAACAAGGATTTCACAATGTTCGTTTGAGAGTACACGGGGAGATAGCAAGGATTGAGGTGGACAGCAGGGATTTGAAGATACTTGTGGAACACAGAAAGGAAATTATAAGTGGTCTTAAGAAGTTAGGTTATATTTATGTAACATTGGATTTAGAGGGATTTCGTTCGGGAAGTATGGATGTGAATAGAAAAGAATCTGTCTGAAAAAAGAGAGGGCCGATGCATTCGCACCGGCCCTTGGAGGGGAAAATCTATGTAATGTCAGGCAACCTCACCTGCTAAGTGGTTAAAATAGGCCGCCTGAAAGAAAAAAGTGATTTTATAAATTCTTTAGGCGAAGTCCAGCGATCATACAGAACGTAGTAGCACAACCGCTGTCTTCTTTATATGTTGAAATCATTATAGTAAGGAAATATGAAGCCAATGTGACAGAAAACAGAAATGTTTATAAAATTTCTTAAGAAAATCGGAAGATTAAGAAAATAAAAAACCATTGGAATTCTCCAATGGTTTCTTTTATAATGACTGCGGAGAAAGGGACTTATCGTGGGTTTACAGGTGTAAAGGAAACAGGGAAAATGCTTAAAATACGTTGTTTTCAATATGTTAGATAGTAACTCTCTGTAACAATGTTTGCCCCATATATGCCCCATTAAAAATAACAAACCCCATAGAAATACAGACATATTTCTATGGGGAAAGATTATAATATTTTGACTTCTTTTATCTGTTGGTAGTCTCGTTCTTTCATTCTCTTTGTAACATGGAAATAAATGTCCCGTGTGATCTGACTGTCAGCATGTCCGAGCCTCCGGGATATCACATCAAGCGGCACGCCCTGTTCGGCCATAAGAGCTACGTGGGTATGCCGCATAAAATGAGAAGTAACTTTTTTGTGGAATAAACGCTGTGCTGTCTCGGACAGACATTTGTTATATGCATAATAGGAGATATAGCTGCCGTTCGAATCGCTTATAAAAATATTGGATTGATATCCTTTTAAAAGATGATCTTTTTTCATATACAGGGAAATGCGCCGGCACAAATTAAAAAGCTCATCCTGCATGTACACTTCACGGTTGGAAGTGGAAGTCTTGGGATCTGTTACGATCTGGTTTACCGCATCATAGGTTTTTGAAACAGTTATGAGTCTGTTTTTTAAATCGACGTCAGAGGAATTAAGGGCAATAGCCTCGCCGATCCGAAGCCCGGACAGGGCAGTAAGCTCCGCAAGAAATCTCCATTTTTCAACGGAAATATTCTCTATCAGCACTTTCAGTTCTTCGCTTTCAAGATATTTTTCGTCAAGCTTCTGTAATTTCTCCTCGTCTTTGAATTTTTTCAGCTTATCAAGCCAGCGGATATCCTTTATATAGTCATTCTCATATCCCCAACGGAAAAGAGCCTTAAGCCGGGTGATACGTTCGTTTGTTGTGCCCGGTTTTTCATTTCTTGCGGCAAGCTGTTCCCGGACATAGCCGGCAGTAATCCGCTCGACAAGTGTCGCTTCTCCCAAAATATTCATAAGGGATTTCGTTGCATGATAATTTCTCTGATATGTAGATTGTGATACGGTTGATAACTGATCTTTGCGGTAAAGCTCTACGAGCTCAGAAAGGCGTAGATTCTCCTTTTTTGTGACAGATAAGTAATTGCCTATCTTCTCGCCTATTTTGTCTTGCAGAGCCGCTTGAGCCTGTTTACGGGTGCTTTTGGTATCCTTATCTACGGTTACAGATACTTTGCATTGCTTTCCGGTCAGCGGGTGCTCATAGCGTTCTACAAATCTGACTTTTCCGCTTGGTAATGTTTCACACCACATAGTTTATCCTCCTTAAAAATGGATAAAAATAGCACCTGTACAGGTGCCGGAGGATTGTGATATAATATTCTTGCTTAGGGAGTATTATACCGTGCCCTTTGGCACCAGTATAGTATTTTTCAGACCGCTTTTGCTGATAGCAGGAGCGGTTTTAGTTATGATAAAATTATATTACGACATGTTTTTGATTCCAAGATATTCCATTAATGCCTTTTGAAACAGCTTTGAGCAGTTTACCCCGTCTTTGTCTGCTTGTGACGCAAGCCACGCAGGGAGGGATAAGGTTTTCTTAACAAATTTGCTATTAATACGTTCCCTGATTGGCGGCATGAAGACATCAATAAGAACAGGAATCTGATTATTAGCTAGTTTAATTTCTGTAATGGATGACGGTTCTGGGAGCGGTTCCCCATCCTGTTCCATCCCCCAGATGTGGAGTCCAAGAGCCTCCCGTGCATTTTTTAATGCCATATCTGTATCGTCCTTGTCGGCGCAGGGATAGCAGCCTTCTAAATCTGGAAATTCAATATTGATACCGTCTTCCGCATAATCAAATACTGCTACATAAGAATATCTGTCTTTCATTATCAATTCCTCCGATCTATGCTTTAAGAGAAGAGGGGTTATTTAAAGGTAACCCCTGATTGCCTTGCTATACTCTTTAGTGTGCCAACGGGAATATCTTTTCGTGGATGAGTAAGAGTGACACGCCCCTTTTTTGTTGGATGTTTGAATTGATGATGGTCACCATCACACCCGACCTCGTACCAGCCATCATCTTTAAGTATTTTAAGGACTTCTCTTGATGAATAACTTTTCAATGCGATTCCTCCTTATGTATATATAATAATACATAATTTATTATGTGTCAATGCATAATACGTAATTTATTATTTAATGATTGATTGTAAAAATAAATTATTCCGAGTTCTTAAGAAGGATATGCAGGAGCATTCAAAAAGCAAGGGGACTTCTTTTCTTTAATAGCATATATTTCCGTAAGGCAAGTCGTAAGAAAGTTTTCAGATAAATAAACACGCTTTTTAAAGCCTTTTGGCGTCAGATTTATTTTGAGCTCCTTCGTGATTAAATAATAGACTTCTAATGCAATTTCATTCTCAAAGACATATTTCATGTAAATCATTACCTCCAATGCAATCATATTGTGCCAATTATTTCCTTATATTTCCAGATAAATACATGTGAAGCTTGATGTAGAATGAGTATATGAAAATCTTACTTGATAAAATAATGTATAAAAATAATCTTACAATCCGGCAAGTCTCCGTGATGACAGGTATCCCTAAATCCACGATAGCGGACATTAGATCTGGACTCATAAGTCCAAGAATGGATACAATGGAACAATTGGCAGCAGGACTAAAAATCAGTATTAATAATCTGTTCGAGTCTCCATATAAATAAGTGTCCGGGTTCTCGGACAAATTGAAAATTCCCGTCAGTTCTCATGTTCCCAAGTGTCTTATAAGTAAAAGGAAATATTATACAAATAATCATAGGAACGTTTGTTCACAAATGCTATTGATATTCTGATCAAATAGTAGTACTATATATTCAACAGATTCCGAACACACGTTCTAAATAAACGCGGGAGGTGTTACATATGAACATTGAAGAATGTAAAAAGCTAATCATTAAGATTATCACATCAAGTCAAGATATCGAATACTTAATAGCAGTTTACACGTTTGCAACCAATTATCCGGATCAGAGCAAGAAAAGGGAATAGCTGAGGCTATTCTTTTTTCTTGGTTAAAGTGCTGGAGAAATCTTTAAAAAAATCTAATAATACTTTTTTGTTTTCGGGTGTCAGCCTACTATATGTAACAATCAGTGTTTCAAAGAGCTGGTCTTTTTCTCCAAGCAGGGAAGCTGCCTGAGCGACTAGATCATTTTCTTCCGGATGAAGAAACATATTGTCAGAACCGCCTTCACCTGTTCTTAACCAGTCTATATTAACTTTTCGTTCATGCCAATTAGAAAGCATGATTAAATGTTGATCTGTAACATTTCTTTTCCCACGTTCAATGTCGCTGACACCAGAAACAGATAAACCTAATATTTTTCCAAATTCACCTTGCGTTTTTTTGCATGCTTCTCGCAATAGCTTAAATCTCATGTTTATTTCTTTCATGCTTCGCCTCCTTCCTAAATTCAATATATCACACGAAAATAATTTTGTAAATACAAAAATTCGGCATACAGAAAAAATAACTATTGACATATTCGGCATAACCGAATATAATATAGGCATACAGAAAAGAGGTGAGAAAATGAAAGTGAAAGAAATTGTAAGTAGGAAAAGTAAAAAGAATAACGCGACAATCATTTTAGAGTTAGAAGGAGGAATGAGGAAAGGCATAGAAAAGGATGTAAAAAAGGCAATTCGTAAATGGAACCGCCTTTTAGGTAATAATTTGAGCTACAAAATTTTAATTATTGAGCGCGCATGTAGTCATCAGGGAGAATAATTGCATCAATCATATCTTCCTCGCTGGAGTCGTAGCTATCAACATAGTCCAGACAGAGGGTTTCAGACATGTCATCTTCAGCTTCCAATATTGATAGATTGACATATTCAAAACCATCCTTTTGAGCGTTGGATAAATTATTAAGAAGTTCAGAGATTTTATAAACGTACATATTTGGAATCCTTCCTTTTTAATAAAATCATGCATATAACTTAGAGAAAATTGCTACTTGCGTGTGGACTTGAAAGAGATTTTTCTTCCAACTCGTTGCTGTTTTCAACAGAATCAAGTCCTTCGTAATCAAACCAAAACTCGTGTTCGTTGAATTTGCAACCAGAGATTTCAAGTGATGCGGGGATTGTTTCTCCGTCATCATCATCAGAATCTAAAATTGATAATTCTACATATTCAATTCCGTCTCGTCGCAGTTCTTGGATACGAGTACGAAGATCAGAGACTCTTAAAAAAATAGAATCGGACATATGTTTCTCCTTTCTTATGTATTTGGCATGTGTGAGTACCATACATCAAGTATAGGAGAAATGTAAGAAAAAAACAATACGTTTTAGAAAAAAGTGGAGGTGAGAAAATGCAGGAAGTAAAGAATAAAAACGAGGTAAAGGAGGAAGAAATTTTAGAACTGGCAGAAATGTACAGACAAATGACACCTGCAAACAGATTTTTCATGGTATCTGCTTCAGGGCTGTTATTAGCAAGCCAGAGTAATACAGAGCAGGTACCGGAGAGGGCAGCAGGATAGGGAGGAGGTGAAAAAAATGTTTGAGGAACGTATTCAAGCAATTTCGGGAGCAACTTTTGATAAGCGCGAAATTGATGATATTGTCGAAAAAACTTTTCAAAAAATAATGTCCGAACTTCCAGAGGAAATGCAGACATATGACATAATTTTATACATTTTACAGCAAATAAAAATGAGATTAAAAGGATCGAAAATTAGGTTACAGTGAATGAATGTTTATATCTTGCAATGTTTCAGATATGATTGAAAGTTCTTGCCCTTTTGTTGTTTTATGTACAATGCAATTTCCTATAGTTGCAACAAGATTTAGACATATATCATCCTCATATTGATGTGTGCTAGATGAGTAAACAACATGGAAATTAGGAGGTGATGTGAGAGTGAAGGTAGATTCTGTCAAAATAAGCAGGCTTGACTCGGTTTTTGATATAGAGATTAACGGAATGCATCTTGAGAATATACAGGATTATAAAATTACAAGCTCCGCAGATGGTGTTACAGAGCTTGAGTTAAAACTAGATATTTCTGGATCGTTTATGGAATTTTGGATACCAGCCAGCCAAAAAGAGCAGACATCATCGGATTTGTAAACCAGGTATTGCGTTTAAGGACATCAGCGAATTTAGAAAACATGCCCTTTTGAGGAGGAAGTTCGTTACTTATTACCATTTCCAAAAGATTAGTTATTTTTTCTAATTCATTCTTATCAGGCGAATCAGAGGATTTAATTTGATCTCTTAATTCAGAAATAGTGTTTGTGTAGTTGAAATTTACAATAGATTGAGTTCCGATGACTGAACCTGTAGCTGAACCAATATTGAAAACTGTTGATGTGTTTGAATTATTAAATTTTTTGTATTCAGTTTCTGTCAGATAAAAAGCTTTGTGCTGTTGTAATTCTCCAAAATGATATGAGGGTTGTACGTCTTCGATGAAAAGCCGGTTGCCATTAGGGTTAATCATCCAGTCGTTTGGCAATACATTGTTTTCGGGTAAAAAGCCAATGTATTGCTTGCTAGTAGACTTTTCATGATTCGGCAATCCCTTGATGATGTCGATTATAGTTCCATTTCGTTCGATTTGAAATAAAATGCCGCGGGATTCAATAAAAGTTCTTGCAGTATTCATATTTTATTATTCCTTTCATCACTTAATAGGAAAATTATACCAGATATTTTTATGGAAAGAAAGCGTCTTGATGTTAGTAAAGGGATTCAAATTAGGAATTGCAAGTGAAGAGCCGAGAGTGGCAGCAGGATAGGAGGTGTAAAAAATGTATGCAAATAAGACAACAATAGCCAAAGTTTTTCATATAAGCCGTCAAACCGTCTGGCATCGCCAGCAGGAGATAGAACAGGAGATCGGGAAGAGGTATAACCGATACGCCATTTTGGACGGACTGTTAAGTATTGAAGTATTTGCAGACTATGAAAAATACCGTAAGAGGTTAAAAGACAGGAATTTAAGGAAGACAGTACCGCCGTTCAGTATGGAAGAGGCGCGGGAGTATTTACAAGAAGAAGGCTTATTACATATCGAATGCAAACAGATTAGCGTAGCCTGTTGATGATAGTGGAGGTGAAAGATTTTGAAAGTAAATAGTATTAAACAGGCAAAGCGGCGCGTAGACAGAAGACGGCAGAAAGCGATCCGGATCATACTCCTTCTGATTGGTGTATTCCTGATCGGGGTTACGGCAGGCTCTACGGCATGCATTCTGGTATTGCTGAATTGCGCATGATGTAGGGAGGTGAAGGAATGTCAAAGATGAAGGAACTGAAGGAGAGGGCAGATCAGTATGCCAGAGAGCATAAGGAAGCCTTTGAAGACTGGACGCATGGCAAGGTAGCGGATGCGTGGCTGCATGAAGGAAAGAAAGACATTGTCTGCGTCCAGTATGAGGACGGGAGCTGGTGGCATTACGAAGAGACACCGGAGGGCCTCGAATGGTGGTAGGAAAAGAGCGCTTACATAACGTCCGCCAAGACAGTAAGCGCTCACCTAATCAAGCAATTTTATTGTAACAGAGAAAAGGGGAAACGTCAAATACCGGACGAAGGAGAGCGGATCAGCTGTGGATGAAGAATACAGAGCAGTAATAAACAGATTTTTCGGATTATACAGAGAGCTGCAGAAGAGCAGTAACCTGACCATGCACTGCAGCTTCAGCGCGTACAGCGACGGGATCATAGAAGTCTGGGAAGGGAAAGGATCCGAAAAGATCTGTATCTGCAGAGTGGAAGAAAAAGAAGACATAGCATGCTATAAAAAGGCGATGGGAGTCTTAAAAATGCATTACTGGGAAGGAGATACGGGACATGTGAAGAAAGCAGGGTAAAAGCAGGCTGGGGCGGACAAGCCCCGGATAATAAAAAAATAAGCACACCTACTGCAATAGATGTGCCAGTGACTTACGCCACCACGGATTAAATACATATATATCATACCATCTGTGGGGCGGAAAGTCAAGGAAATACGGGGATTTTCGCCCGTTTTCATCACTTGTTAAGAATATTAAAGTTAGGACAGATGGTATGAAAAAACGACATAAAAAACGATATAAAAGGCTGACATACCTTTTTGAAGATTCTATTGAGATATATGAGTATCTGGATGGGAGGTATGGGGCTCCGGGGGAAAAGAGGGAGAAGAAGAAGGAGCCCACCCCCGAACAGATCAAGAAGAGGAACCAGTGGAACCGTGAGCGGAAAGCGCGGCATAAATTAAAGACATGGTTCCATGAAAATGACTACCTTTTTCTCTTGACATACCGCAGGGAGTTAAGACCTCCAAATATGAAAGCGGCGAAGGAGGACTTCAGGAAAGCGGTCAGGAAGATCCGGAGGGAATACAAAAAGAAGGGATGTGAGCTCAGATGGATGCGCAATATTGAAGTCGGCCCGAAAGGAGCATGGCACGTCCATCTGGTCATCAACCGTATCCCGGATGCAGATCTGATCGTAAAAAAGGCATGGCTGCATGGACAGGTAACTCTTAAGCACCTGTATAAAGAAGGAGGCTTCGCAGATCTGGCCAGATACATAACCAAGACTCCCGAAACAGCGAACGAATACGGAGAGAATCTGGTAGAGACGGATTACTCGGCGTCACGAAACCTTCCAGTAAAAGAACCCCGGCAAAAGAAGCTTACGCGCTGGCCGAAAAAGCTGAGGGAGAAGGAAGGCTTCTGTCTGGATAAGACAAGCTTCTACGAAGGGATCAATCCGGCTACCGGGTGCAGATACCGGTATTACACGCTGATCCGGATCAACAGGAGGATTTAAAATGCGGGAAGTAAAGATATACATAGAGACCACCCTTGCCGGTCCGTGCGTAAAGGACGGCTGGTACGCTGCCATTTTGGTATGCCAGACAAGAAAAGGACCTGAGACCAGATGGATTGCCGGCATGGAAAAGAAGACCACTTATCACCGGAGCGTCCTGCTGGCGGCCATATACGCGCTTAAAAAGCTGAAGCCCTGCAGGGTTCTCATCCATACCAAATGCAGCTACATCATAGGGAACTATCAGGAGGACCGGCCGGAAGGATGGAGCCGATCGGAGTGGAAGAAGCCCACCGGGGAGGAGGTAAAGAACAAGGATCTGTGGAAGGAGTTCCTTGATGAGGTTAACCGCCTTGGAGGGAAAGACAAAATCACCTTCCAATTTAGCAAACATCACGATTATAAGGATTTTCTCATGAGAAAAATACAGGAAGAGCAGAAGAAGCTGAAAAAGGAAGCTGAAAATGAAGCCTTAAAACAGCAGAAACGCTGAATTTACTAAATGCGAAAGGCATTTTTACAAAAAACAGCAAAATAGGAACCGAAAATCGTGAGAAACGTTGAATTTACTAAATGCGGAGGGCATTTTAAGGAGGAAAGAAAGATGTATGAAATATTTGGAAATTTCGATAGCGTAGAAGAGCTAAATGCGTGTGCGGAAGGGCTTCTGGCAGCAGGAGATGCAGAGAAGCTTATGAAGCTGGCCAAAGAGAATGGGATACCAGATTTTTTTGCAGAGAATTACCTTAATAGGACTTCGGAAGATGTGGAGTTTACAGATTGGAGCAACGCTGCCATCGGAAAGCTGGAGATAGAAGCGGCAGCACACACGGATAAATATGTACCGGCAGAACCAGTGGCAGATTATCTCAAATCACTGTGTATAGAAGAGCAGTTCGCCCGCCGTGTGCGACGTCGCACAAAATCAATGGAAAAGTGCATGGAATTTATAGAAAAGAAGACTGGAGAACAGGTAAGGAAAGGGATCATGCATGTACCGGATCTGACCTGTTTCCAATGGGGACGGGATTATTTTCTGAAAGAAGGTGCGGATAAATGATCATGGCATATAAAGGTTTTGAGAAAGACTTATCCTGTACATTAGGAGCAGGAAGATATCAGTACAAGGTCGGGGAGTGGCATGAGGAGGACAGGGCAAAATGCGCAAATACGGGACTCCATTGCGCGGAGAATCCCCTTGACTGCCTGAATTATTATCCGGATACGGAGAATTCTGTCTACTGCATCGTGCTGGCAGACGGAGATGTGAATGAAGATGGAGTAGACAGCAGGATCTCCTGCACGCGGATGAAGGTGGTGAAGGAGCTTAAGCTGAAAGAATTTGTCATGCACAGCCTGAACTATATTTTCAGGCATCCATACCGGAAAAATAACCGACACGTAAAGGGAGAACTCGGTAAGGATGAGAGGGGGTTCGTCATCGTCCGTGGAAAACATCCAGCCGCAAAAGGGAAGATAGGAGATATACTGGCATTCGTGAAGGAAGAGCCGGACAGAAGGGATGTATCCGAGCTTGGAATATACGAAGTAGACGGGAAAGAGATCTTGCCGGATGTCTGGTACGACATCAACGGGAGGAGGGCAGCAGAGTGATAAAGAAAGAGTTAAGGAAACTCCGGAAGTTGTATCCGACCAAGACTATGATGCAGAAAGCAGGAATGGATGTCCCTGTACTGATAACCCGGAAGAGCGGATGGAGAAGGGAAGATATATACAGATATAAATACGGCATCTATATGCGTTGCCAGATATTAAGCAGCATCCTGAAAGTAGCATTTTTCCTTGCGGAGAGCATGCGCCTTGGAGGGAAAGCGCCGGTATATGAGCTGTTCATAAACAAAGAGGCCGGCGAGTTTATGACGTGGGATGTAAGGCGGGAGAAGTGGAGGAAAGCAAAGGTAGATATGCTGGACTGGCCGGAGTACACCTGGCATTCCGGGAGGTACATAAACCCAGAGGGATACCGGAGTATAAAGAAACATCTGGGGACAAAGAACGGCGGATACAAGGGGATACTGGAATGGCAGCAGCAGGTGCGAAAGGAAGAGCTAAAAGAACGTTACCGGAGAGAGACAGAACCTTGGGATATGAAGATGGATCAGGTGCCGCCCCTCCCGAAGGACTGGGAACACTGGGTGGACAAGACAGGGTTCACACAGAATTATATCTTTTATGATTACCAGCGGAAAGGGGCAAAGGAGGGGTACTGTACATGGTGCGAAAAGCCTGTTCCCGTAAGGGATCCCAGACATAACCGGTACGGGAAATGCAGACGCTGCGGACGAAAGATACAGTACAAGGCAAGAGGGAAAGCAGGCTCCTTTTATACCTCAGGAGAATACGTCTATCTCCTGCAGAGGTGTGAGGACGGGGCGGTTGTAAGACTGTTCAGGTGCTGGAGGCATTACCAGAAACCGGATTACGAGAACCCGGGGAGGCTGTGCAGCGAGGTACGGAGAATATTTTTGGATGATAATCTTAGGGGAGAGACGTATTTCTGGGGCTTATATAAGAATGACCATGAAAGATGGATAAAGAGCGGGTGGCCATGGGGAGGAAGTGGAGGACGCAAAGGCGCGGTCTATAAAAGGACGCTCCCATCGCTGACAAAGAAGGAACTAAAGAGAACCGGCCTGACAGAACTGGTAAGCTGTGCTGGAAAAGTGGATGTAGAAAATTATCTTTATGAATGCAGGCGTCGCCCCGAGTACGAAAGGCTGTCAAAAGCCGGGCTCGGACATCTTGTAATAGACAATATGGATGATTACGGGAGCACGCTTGATGGTATGGGAGACTGCAGGGACCTTGCGAAATCCCTTGGGATAGACAAAGCCCGGATGAAACGGCTCAGGGAGAACAAAGGGGGCAGGGGATTCCTTGAATGGTTAAGGTACGAAAAAACACTGGATACCATATTCCCGGATGATATGGTCCAATACTTTTCAGAACAGGAAATAGGGCCGGATGAACTTGAGGGCATGAAAAAGCGGATGTCAGAGAAAAAAATCTACAATTACCTGAAAAGGCAGAGCACGTTAAGCGGCAGGAAGGCAAAAGGACTTATCGGAACATGGGAGGATTATATCCACATGGCGAAAAGGCTCGGTATGGACGTAACAACAGAGCTCATCTATAGGCCCAAAGACTTGAAGAAAGCCCATGATGAAGCGGCGGCTATATCTGGAGGCGCAGACGTGACAAAAAGGGCGGGAGAGATTGAGGAAAAATTCCCGGACATCGAGAGGATCTATGAAGAGATTCGGGAGAAATACCAGTATCAGGAAAAGAAATACTCTATTATTATCCCAAAGAGGATCGAGGATATCATTTTAGAGGGGAAGATCTTAGGGCACTGCCTTCATGGAAGCGACCGGTATTTTGAACGGATACACATCAGGGAGTCGTATATTGTGTTCCTTAGGTTTACGGAGGAGCCGGGAAAGCCCTATTACACACTAGAGATCGAGCCGGACGGGACTGCGAGGCAGAAGCGGACGGTGGGGGACAACCAGAACGCTGATTTTGAGGAGGCAAAGAAATTCATTCGGAGATGGCAGCAGGAGGTTCAGAAACGTCTTACCAAAGAGGATAAGGAGCTTGCCGGTATCAGCCGGAGCCTCAGGATAGAGGAGTTCAAAGAACTCCGGGAGGAGAAGAAAAAAGTCTGGCACGGGAAGCTTGCCGGGAAGTTTTTAGCGGATGTGCTGGAAGCGGATCTTATGGAAGTAGAAGCGGCAGCAGCAGGATAGGAGGAAGGATGGAGAATATGAAAGAAATAAAGGCAATCGAGAGCCTTGATGAGATGACATCGATCTTGAAAAATGAGCTGGAGAATATCGCGGAGGGGTTCATTGCCGTAGGGTATTACCTAAAAAAGACAAGGGATGATGAACTGTATAAGCAGAAAGGCTATAAGAGCATTTTTGAGTATGCACAGGCAGTGTTTGGGATAAGCAGGTTTACGGCCGTAAGGTTCATGGAAGTAAACGACAGGTACAGTCTCGGAGGATACAGCCCGCAAATCGCGGAAAAGTATCGGGGATACGGCAGCAGCAAGCTTACGGAGATGCTTAAGCTTCCAGAAGAGATTCAGGAGGCAATACCCAAGGAAGCTACAGTCCGGGATATCCGGGAAGCAAAGACGATCGTCAGAGAAACTGAAAGCAGATACAGCGACCAGATGGAGCTGTGCGACATCGCACAGGGGGAAGATGAAGAGATGGAAGGGACGGAGTGGCTGGAAGAGACCGTACGGCACCTGTTCAAGAGCGACTGCAAAGAAAAGTTTCAAGAATTTGTCATCTGGCTGAAATCGCCGGACGGGAGGAGTCCCTTGGGGATTACAGAGGATATCCTCGCGCTCATAAATCCGACAAAGTTCAAGATGGTGCGTCTGGAAAGAGCCAATGCCATGCTGCAGGCGGAGAAGATCTGTGTCATGCCGTACCGGAATCAGGGGGATAGAAAGGAATATACCTACATAGATCTAGCGAAAACATTTGAAGCGGTATTCTTCCCAGAAGGATTAAGTAAAACCGCAGAGAAGGCTTATGAAGACGTATATGGGGAAGCATTGTATCCCAGGACTCAGAAAAAGCCTGAACCTCAGAAAAAGTCCGGAAACATTAAATCGGAGAAAGAACCAGAGAAGAGACCAGAGAAGAAGCCGGAAGCGCCGGGATCAGAGTCCAAGCCTCCAAAAAAGCCCGAAAACACGAAAGCAGAGCCGGTATCGGAGGAAAAAGAGAAAAACGAGTCCAAAACGGAGCTCGGAATGTCAGAAAAGCCCGGGAATACTAAACCGCAGGGGGAATTGCCTGAAGAGATTCCGGGACAGATGGAGATCAGAAGAGATTTTAAAGAATACTGCCCGGAAGAGGAGCCGGAACAGACGGCAGATAAGGAAGAAGAGCCGGCAGCAGGACATCCATACAGGACAAGGGCAAAATATCTGCAAAGCCTGTCCGTCGAAGAGCATGCCGGGTACATGGCCAATGCAATGCTGAAAAGCTTTATGGGCCTGACCTTCCGGCAACTGACGGAGGCAGAGTTTTGGAAGAACTGGCTTATGTGTCTTGTCGATGAATCGGGCAGGACCATAGAGGAGGGATAGAGGGAATTGACGGGGCTGATGTTCCCAAAGGGGAAATACAGGAAAAAGAGGAAGCGGCATAAGATGAGCATCCTGCAGGAAAAAGACGGGACGTGCTACCTTTGCAGGAAGCTTGACCATAATAACCGCAGGCATCCGGTGATACACGAGCACCATGTATACGGAGGACAGAACAGGGCGGTATCGGAAGCGGAAGGATTCAAAGTATATCTGTGCGTTCCCCATCATGTAGACGGACCGGAGGCCGTACATAACAATCATAAGAATATGAGGCTTCTGCAAAGGGATTGTCAGGAGAAGTATGAGAGGACGCACACAAGGCAGCAGTTTATGGAACTGGTAAAGAGAAACTATCTGGAGGATTGATGATGGCATTTGATACATTTAAGGATTTGAAAAAAGGGGACAGGGTGAAATTTGAGAATGTTTCGGATCCTGTATACGGGAATGTTTCCGGAGAGGGCGCGGCATTTGGATTTGCAAAGTTTGGATATACCGATGTTGTATGGATAGACGCTGACGGAAAGAAGTATGCACTGCCTTATGAAAAAGTAAAGAAAATATAGCACCGACTGGAATGTATCACACGCAGCCAGTAAATATAGACATCCTCCGGCGCATGCCGGAGGGGAAAGGAGTATAGTTATGGAATACAGTGAGATATACGCGGTAGATTTTGACGGGACATTAAACCTTGCGCAATCCTACCCGAAGCTGGGAAAGCCCAACAGAGAGCTGATCGCTTTCCTTAAGGAACGGCAGCAGGCAGGAGATCAGATCATCCTGTGGACATGCCGGGAGGGGGAACTGCTGAAATCGGCAATTAAGTTCTGCAAAAACTATGGATTGGAATTTGACGCCGTAAATGACAATGTAAGGGAGAACATCGAACACTTTCACAATAACTGCAGAAAAGTGTTCGCAAACTACTATATAGACGATAGAAACGCAAGCTTCGGAAATCTGCAGTCTGCTAAGCTTAATAGGCCGAAGGATCTGCAGAGAGTGGGGATTGCGGAGTATATCATGAAAAGGTTTGGAAAAGCAGAACAGAGGGCCTAAAGCCCCCCTATTTCCCATCAGACTTATTCTGGTCCGGACGTTTTGCCGGAGGCAGCGACGTGTCATCCTGATAGCTTGCAGTCTCACGGTTGCCGTCGTAAGCGTCTTTGGATTCAGTGTAGTCAATCGGCTTTTCAGTAGTAAAAGATGATTTTTCTTTCATGTGTACACACTCCCTTCAAGGATAGGATGTGCAGGACTGGCGGGTAATATGCGGGGAAATGAATGAAAACAGGAGGAAAAAATGGCAAACAAGATAGAACTCATGCATCGGATATTCGGGAAAAACGAAAAGCTTTGCTGTATTGAATGCAGCCATTTTAAGAGAAAAACCTATGGCAGCAGGACATACAGGAAATGCGAAGTTTATGGTGACAGCAATTCTACAGGCACAGATTGGAAAGCGTCATATATAGCATGCGGGCTTGCTCCGTGGAAAGCATACACCGGAAGACAAATTGTAGAGCTCGCTAGAGCTAAAAGGAAATCCAAAGATGATGGCATCTCCGGACAGATGAAGATGTTTACATGATAAAAAGGGAGGGCATAGGAATGTATGGATATATTGGAGGAATCACAGATACGGATGAAATAAACTTCTGTCCGTATTGCGGGGAAGAAATCACAATCATGCACGCGGGCGGGACCGTGACATGCGGTTCATGTAAAAGGAGATTTGGTGTCGTAGAGCTGGACGAAGAATAAAAAGAAAGGAGCCGAACCTCCGGCCAGAGTGACGTGTACACGGGGTTCTTAAAAATGGAAAATAAGAAAAGTAAAATGCTCATTGGTCTGCACGATGCAGAAAAAGACCATTTCAAGAAAAAGAGTTTTCCCAATTATGTGCTAATGAAGATATCTGCATGGCATAAGGCGCAGGGGGATCAGGTTGAATGGTGGAATCCGTTAAAAAGATATGACCGGATATACAGTAGTAAGGTGCTTGACTTTACTCCTGTGGATCCCTATCTTCCAGAGGATACAATACGCGGTGGAACTGGTTATAGGGATATTCCAGTGAATCAGGAACTTCCGAAAGAAATAGATGATATGCTCCCGGATTACTCCATTTATCCGGAATGTGACTATGCTATCGGATATCTTACGAGAGGCTGCCCGAACCATTGCCGATGGTGTGTAGTCCCAGAGAAGGAGGGAAACATAAGGCCTTATCGTACATGGAGAGAGATTGTGAGGGCCGATACAGATAAATTAGTCTTGATGGATAATAATATTCTGGCCTGCGAACATGGGGTGGAGCAGTTGATCGGCCTGATCGGGAGCGGGTATCGCATCGATCTTAATCAGGGGATGGATGCACGTCTGGTAGATGATGAGATAGCGGACATCTTATCTCGGCTTAGATGGATCAGGTTCATGAGATTTTCTTGTGACCAGAAGTCACAGATAGGGCCAATCAGGAACGCAATAAAGCTGCTGAGGAAGTATGGTGTAAAGCCTTACAGAATTTTTATCTATTTACTGGTGACAGAAAATATCTGGGATGCATCGGATCGTGTGGAGGCGCTGAAAGGATACAAAGGGATTAATCTGTATGCGCAGGCTGAACGTAACGAAAGGATGGGGATCATCCCGAATAAATTGCAGTTGGAATTTCAGAACCGGTATATCTACGGTGGAAGCTACCGGAATGAGACATGGGAAGAGTATTGCGAGAGAAAAAGGATTGGAAAGTGGGTGCTGCCATGAGAAATGGATTAATCATAGACTGCTTCGCCGGCCATGGCAAAAAACTGGTGGAAGCAAACTGCGGATACCTGAAAGTCGGGGAACGGATGCCGAACATGAGGATCGATGACAGCGGGCAGCAGTTAAGATTCGCATGAGATCAATACTAAATAAACAGGAGAGTTGAGGAGGGAAATTTGAGTAAAAGACCAGAAATTACGGTAATGCTGTCGTTAGCCATACGAAAATACATGGATCCGCACAATGACCCGCGCATTTATTGGGCGAGGGAAGTCACATTTGACTATGCCGCGGGCAATGCGGTACGGGTAGACTTTATGAGGTTCAAGCCGGTCAACAATACGGTATCAGGGATTGAGAAAGGTGATTTTTACTGCTATGAGGTCAAATCATCAGCAGAGGACTTTCATTCAAAGAACGACCATAACTTTCTGGGCGACTTTAACTATTACGTCATGCCGGAAGAGGTGTTTGAAAAAGTCAGGAAAGAGATCCCGCATTATGCCGGGGTGCTTATACCGGCCGGAAAGCATTGTCGCGGAGACTGGTATAATCTGAAATCGGTCAAAAAGGCAAAACGCAAAGACAGGGAAAGGCCCGTTTCGGAAATGCTGCTGATGATGTACCGCTCTGCGGCGAGGGAAAGGATATCATGAAATTATGGAGAGAAAGGGAAAAATGGAAAGATTGACACATAAGGCAAGATATGAAGCCGGGTATAAAGCAAATAAAAATGTTTCTGACTGGGAATGTATAGACAAATTAGGTCGGCTAGAGGATCTAGAGGAACAAGGGAAACTTCTGAAATTGCCCTGTGCGGTGGGTGATATGGTGTATCGGATAAATAAGGGGGCAAGGGCAAAGTTGATAGTAATGAGAGTGCGGAGTATCAAAATATTTCTGGTAGGGAAAATCCTGTCGGTGAAGATAGAATGTGTTGAAGATATTTATGGTGGAGAATATATTTGCTTGGCGGAAAAATTGGTAAAACAATTTTCCTCACCAGAGAAGCAGCCGAAGCCGCATTAATGGAAGGATAATGGAGGATTAAAGATGATTAAAGATATGATAAAAGCGTTACGCTGTCTGGCCAGTCAGGACGAAAACGGAGATTGCTACATGCAACACTATAATACCTTACATTTAGATGATGATGAGCCTGCGATATGTTGCACAAGTGAGCCGTCTGATGGAAGAGTCAGATGCCCATATTACCAAAACAAATATGAAGTCTGTTTTGAAGATGGAGAATGCGGAGAATGGTTGAGTGAAGCGGCAGATATTCTAGAAATAGAAAGTCAGTATCCTGAATGGCCTAAAAGCGGCAAATGGATACCAGCAGATCAGCCGCCGAGTAATAACAATTACATATTAATATCATTTGAAAAATTTTCGGTTCCGCAAGTGGGGCGATACGAAGAGGATGAAGAAGGAGGCGCATTCTACGTAGGCGATGAAGAGGAAAGCTGTATCAGTCAGGAACTTATCGTCAACGCATGGAGGCCGCTCCCAGAACCATATAAAGAAGATATGGAGGAAATGTTTGGATGTAAGCAGCCAGTAGAGAAGGAAGAAATCATCAAGAAGGATGAAAGGATGGCAGCAGACATTAAACAGGCTATAGAGTATTTTAAAGGCGAATTATCACAGATGGATGTATTCTCTGACATCGTTTCCTTCCGGGAAGCCGAGCGGAAGAGCATAGAGACGGCATTAAAGATATTGCAGAGCATACAGGAAGAGAGCCAGACAGGGTAGCAGGATGGCAGCAGTCAGTGTGCGACGTCGCACGGATAAGAACGTGGTAGCAGCGGCAGCAGTTCAAGGAGGTGCATATGGAGGAAATAAGGACATGCCCGGTATGCGGCAGGGAATTCACAGACCGCACCAGAAAGTATTGTAGCCCGAAGTGTTCAAAGGAAGGATACCGGAGAAGGCAGGCGAAGTACAGTATAAAGAGATACCATACAGAGAAAGAGAACCAGTTGGGAGCAACCAAGGAACCGAAAGGAGAAAACCAGTTGGAAAGACTGGCAAGGAAAGCAAGAGAAGCCGGAATGACCTATGGACAATATGTTGCTTTGGAATATGTAAAGACAAAAAGGGGTTGATATCATATGCAGGCAGTGCAGACAGAAAATGAACAGAAAAAGGAATATCTGAAAGGTTATCGCACCCATGTCAGGAGAATTAACCGGATAGAGACGGAGCTTGCAGAGCTGCGGGCAATGCGTATTTCAATGTCAATGAATAATGACGGTATGCCCCATGGATCGGGACAGGCAGATCTGTCAAGCTATGTTGCCGAACTGGATCGGCAGGAGCGGAATCTCATCAAGGAACGACATGAGCGGATTAAAACTTATGAAGACATTGTCAGCCGGATTAAAAAACTTAAGAGTGAGAACGAGAAAGACGTATTATTCTACCGGTACATATCTGGTCTTGCATGGTGGGAGATAGCGGAGAAGATGTCATTTTCTGAGAGACACGTAACAAGACTACATGGTAAAGCCCTAGCACATCTCGAAATTGCAAAAGATGTCCTAGAATGTCCTAGTGACATGTGATATTATGGTATCATCGAGAAGCGGAAGGAAAGAATCGGAAGCTTCTCATCCACACACAATAAACACAAAAGGGTCTCTTAACATCAAAAGGGGCTCTTTTTGTTGCGTGCTGTCGAGAAATGGTATATTATGGAAATATATTATTGTGTGGTGGAGGGAAAATATGGATTTTGTTTCATTAATAGAGATGGGAGAATATCTTAGTAGAGTGGAAATACCAGACATTCCAGTAGCAACAAATTTTTGGCTGATTCGTTCTAAAAGCGGATATTTTTATAATGAATTTGTGAGAGAAAGATTTGTTGCATTAGGTTGGAATCATATTGATCAAACAACATCTTTCGATGATAAGAATATTATGTTATTAAAGGATCAGATAAAAGAACGATATGGCGATCAAAGACCTGGAGTATCAGTTAATAAATGCAGAAGATTTATTGAAGATGTTATGCCAGGAGATTATGTTTTGATTCCAAATGCAGGTGGATCAAAAGTTACGATAGGTATTGCTGGAGAATACTATGAAGAAGATTTTGACTACATAAATGAATTGGTCGCAATCAAAAAGATTGATAACAAAGAATCTGAAATTGGAAAAGTAAGATGTCCATATAAAAAAAGAAGACATCTTACTATAATGATGGAAGTTGATGCGCATCGTTTAGGATATAAGATTTTAAAAGGAATGTCATCATATCATGGAATAAGTGATATGAGTGAATATGCAATTGATATTCTTAATTGCATTTATGATTGCTATACCTATCATGGGGATATGATGTGTTCATTTAATATTACAAAAAGAGATCCTATTAAAGCCAGAGAATTATCTAGACTTATGTACGGCGTAACAGAACTGTTTTGCTGTTTAACGGATGAAGACTTAATTTCTGTAACGGTAAATCTGAATTCACCTGGAAAGATAACAGTTATTTTAAAGGAAGGGTATAGAAAGCTAAAAAAGGGAGCCATTCCTTTGGTGGCTATTTATTTGTTTGTTCTTGGGGGAAGCGGATTTGGTTTTGAGTTTCCAGGGTTAGCCGGTGGAGTTATTGATGTAATAGAAAAATACAGAGCAATGGATATAGATATAGAGTTACGAAAGGAAGAATTAAAAGAAAAACAATTAGATAACTATAAAAAAGCAATGGAGCTTATTAAGATGTCGGAAGAAACAGATATCGATATGGATAAAGTATTGAATGATTTGAAATTAGTAGATAGTTTAAATGAAAGTTTGAAATTTGAGTCCAATAAAGAATTTGCAAAGGACAATAAAGAAAACGAAGAGAAGTGATGAGATGCTAAATATATTGTTTGCTATTTTTTTTGTAGCATTATCTTTTGTCACATGGCTATCTGTTTTATTTAGAGTAGAAGAATCTTTTGTTGATGAAGATATGATTTTCTCTAGTCAAAGAAGGGCTATTTTGTTTTATTTTATCAATATATTAATAGCTGCATTTATGACAGCGCTTTGCTATATATTGGTTTGTTTATTACAAAGAGCAGTATGAATTGAGGCACTGGGGGGGGGGGTGCTTTTCTAATGCAATAGACTCAGGAGCAACCTGATACACATAATAATTCAGCCAGTCAGCATACAAGAAGAGAGAGACTACAATTCAGATATTGTACCAGTAAGGAAAAATACTATAAAATGCCTCTAATATCCTTGACATATGGTACACCATGCGATATAATATAATCAAGGAAGGAGGAAAAGCCAATGAAGAAAAAACGAAAGAAGAAAATAAAGAGCTTCATAGAGATGACTGCAAAAGTCTTAATCGCTGTGGCGTCAGTGATAGCGGCGATTGCACAGCTCATAGAAGCTCTGGATTAGGACAGGGAGAGTAATCTCCCTTCCTAAAAATATTATAACACATTGGCTTTGAAAAAATATGAAAAAAATAACTTTATATGACATGTTTCTTTTCTTTGCAATTATCTTGAACTTCGGGACAGGAAAAAATATTTATGCATCGATTATCTTGCTTTGCGCCGGGATATTAGAGCTGGCGGATGTGGTTCCAAAGATGGTGAGGTTACTTAAACATGACAGCAAGTAAGCAAACATTACGCAACCAACGGTATCAGGATAAAGCAGGCTGGGTGTCAAAGTCGTATAAGCTGAAGAAAAAAATTGTAGAAGAGTTTGCAAGAGCCTGTGAGAAAGAGGGAGTCAGTCAGGCAGGGCAGCTAACTAAGATGATGAAAGAATATATTGAGCGTGTCAGCAAAGAGCATCTGGAATAATCTCAGGTGCTCTTTGTTATAAGTGAGGATGTGCGACATCGCACAAGGAGAGAGGTGGTGAGATTGCCAAGAGCCAGATGTCCGGAGTCAGTTAAGGCGGAAGAGATGTATCGCTCAGGCATGACTCTGATAGATATAGCAAAAGAACTGGGAAAACCAGAAGGAACAGTTCGGAGATGGAAGCATAATCAGGGCTGGGACAAAAGCGAACGTTCGGAAAAGAATAAAAGCGAACGTTCGGAATCAAAAAGAAAGCAAGGTGGACAGCCGGGAAACAGAAATTCTGTTGGTCATGGTGCGCCAAAGAAAAATAAGAATGCAGAAAAATACGGTTTCTTCTCGAAGTATCTTCCGGAAGAGACCGTTTCTATTATACAGGAAATGCCGACAGATCCTCTGGATGTCCTCTGGGATCAGATACAGATTTCCTATGCTGCTATCATCCGGGCACAACAGATCATGTATGTGCGGAACAGGGATGACAAAACAATCGAAAAGGTGGAAGAGAAAGATGGTAAAGTCATTGGTGAGAGATGGGAAGTGCAGCAGGCATGGGATAAGCAGGCGAACTTCCTAAGCGCTCAGGCAAGGGCCATGACTTCCCTGCGAGGGGATATCAAGCAGTATGACGAACTGTTGCATAAAAGGTGGGATCTTGCTACCGAAGAGCAGAAAGCAAGGATAGAGCAGTTGAAAGCGAATACGGAGAGAATTCAGAGTGATTCCAATTCAGAAGAAGATGAAGGAGTTGAGATATATAATGATGCGCCGGAAAAAGCAGGTGAGGATATCGGAGATCGTCATTCCGAAGTACCTCCCGATATTCAATAATACGAAATTCAAACATATCATTCTGACATCAGGACGTGCAGGAACAAAGTCAAGCTATGCGGCTATCCGTTCTGTTTATCAGACGGCAGCCGATCCGCATGGTTCTGTGGTAGTGCTCAGAAAACATCACAATAAGCTGCGGAAGACAGTGTATAAAGAAATGCTTCGGGGAATCAACCGGCTAAAGATACCGAAAAGCAAATTTCGGATTACAAAATCACCGATGGAGATCACCTATAAGAAATACGGCTCTACAATCTATTTTTCCGGATCGGACGGTATTGATGATACAAAGGGTATCATTGATGAAGATAAGCCGATCAAGCTTGTTATTATTGATGAGCTTACGGAATTTTTTGAGGATGGTGAGGGAGAGGATGAGCTATCTAATATTGAAGCCACCTTTGTTCGTGGAAACAGTAGCGGCTTCCAGATGATCTATCTGTATAACCCGCCGAAGAATCCGAATGCACCAGTAAATCAGTGGTGCAAGAAAATGGAGGAGAGAAAAGACTGCATACATATTCATACCGATTACAGAGATGTTCCAGAAGACTGGCTTGGACGTGACCTTATAGAGTCGGCAGAGGAAATGGAGAAATCTGATCCAAAATTGTATCGCTGGATTTGGCTTGGGGAATCCATCGGGGTGGATGACCTGATTTATTATATGTTTAATGCCAAAGTACATATCTATGATCCAGAAACGTTTACAGAGGAATCCAAAGAGGCGATAGGCGAGATCGGTATCGGAGTGGATTACGGGCAGCAGAACCCAACGGTGTTTGAGGCGTTTGGTATTGATTATGAGAAACAGTTGTTCCGGGGATTGAAAGAATATTATCATTCCGGGCGTGAGTCTGGGAAACAAAAGTCACCTTCAGAATACGCCAAAGACATGAAGCAGTTCTGTGATGAGATTGAAAAGGAGTACAAACGGGTAGTAAGCAGCATTTTTATAGATCCATCGGCAGCAGGACTGATTGAAGAGATTCGAAGACAGATACCGCATATTGACGTGATTCCCGCAAGGAATGATGTAAAACTTGGAATCAGCCGAGTGCAGAAATTCTTGTCTTTCAACAGAATGATGGTCAGCACAACGCAGAAATGGCTGATTCATGAGATGGGGCTGTATCAGTACGACCCTAAGAGCATTGAAAAAGGGAAGGAAGAGCCCGTTAAAACATCAGATCATTGCCTTGATGCATTCCGTTATCTATGTTGTGGAATGTGGAGGCTGATTGTTTATATGCTGCCAGTGTCAGAAAGGGGTGATGAGGATTGATACAATATGAGAATATTCAGAAGGCAATGGGTGTTGAGATTGCAGTTTCACGCTGTATGTCAAATGCTATTTACCGATGGAACAATATGTATATGAACCGTGCTCCGTGGCTGAAGGACGGGGTGAAGAGTCTTAACCTTCCGGCAGCTATATGTACGGAAATGGCGCGGCTTGTGACAATAGAGTCAAGAGTCAGTATTTCGGGAAGCTTTCGTGCTGACTTAATAGCAGGATACATGAAACCGTTCCTTGAAAAGCTCCCCGCTTACGTTGAGTATGCCTGTAGCACAGGCGGGATTATGTTTAAACCGTATGCATCAGATGGCAAAGTATTTATAGATGTAGCAAAAGCAGGTTATTTTTATCCTGTAGAGTTCGACAGCGCAGGTGCGATAACCGGGGTTATTTTTCCAGAGTTTAAGAGAAAAGGGAAGAAATTATATACAAGACTTGAGTATCAGCAGCTTTCAAATGGTAAATATTTTGTCGTTAATAAAGCATTTGTAAGCAGAAAAGCACAGGTAAGGAATGATGATATCATTAACATTGGTCAGGAGATCAGGCTGGAGGATGTGCCGGAATGGTCGGACATTGCTCCTTATGTAGAGTTTGACAATGCTGACAGGACATTGTTTTCCTGCTTCAACATTCCGATAGCTAATAATACAGATCCGGATTCTCCGCTTGGTGTATCGGTATACGCAAGGGCAGAGGGGCAGATCGAGGATGCAGATAAGCAGTATGGGGCTACTATGTGGGAGTTTCGTTCTAAAGAAACAGCGGTTCAGGCAGCAAGGGAGTTTTTCAAGAAAGACAGGCAGGGGCGTGTAATTCTTCCAAAAGGAAAAGAAAGGCTATATCATGATATGGGAGCAAATATTTCCGATATCAGCGGCAAGCCTTTTTTTAATGTGTATTCTCCAGAAATCCGTGATGTCAGCTTTTTTAACGGTTATAACAGGATCATTCAGAAAGTCGAGTTTAACAGCGGACTTGCTTATGGGACATTGTCAGATCCGCAGACAGTGGACAAAACCGCAGAAGAGATCAAGGCAAGCAAGCAGCGCTCTTATGCTACTGTAAAATCCATACAAAACAGTCTGGAAAATGCTGTGCGGGTTCTGGTAGATGCAATAGACGCATGGATGGCGATAGAAGGACTTGCCTCATCAGGCACAGTGAATGTTTCTGTATCATGGGATGATTCCCTGGTAACTGACAAGAAGACGGAGCGGGAGCAGGATATGCAGGATGTGGCCATTGGAGCGATGGATATAGCCGAATATCGTGCGAAATGGTACAGTGAAACACTCGAACAGGCAAGACGTAATCTTCCGGTACAGAATACGGTAATGGAGTGAGTATATGGCAAAACCAGACATTGACAGTATTTCACTGAGGATGGAGAATATCTGGAAGGCAGCAGGCTTGAGAGTTATGCAGGATATTGTCCGAAGAATCAAGAAGACTGGCAAGATCACTTCTACGGCAGATTACCAGATAAACCGTTTACTGGAATTAGGACAGTCTACGGAAGAGGTCGAGCGAACCTTGAAAGAAGCGCTCAATGCTACCTATCCGGAAATGTTCGAACTGTACGATGAGGTGGCTGACTGGCAGTATGTACGCAACAAGGATGTTTATGAGCAGGTGAATGGCAAGTTTATCCCTCCGGAGGAGAACGAATGGCTGCAAAAGATGTCGGAAGCAGTGAAACGCCAGACAAAGGATGAGCTTGTGAATCTGGCTCAGTCCTATGGATTTTCAATCATGATTGGCGGCAGACGGGTATTTACTCCATTCTCCATGTATTACCACCAGTATGTTGACGCGGCGATCATAGACATCATCAGCGGCGCATTTGACTATAATACGGTCATAAGACGGACCGTCAAACAGATGACCGACAGCGGGCTTCGGACAGTAGACTATGCGACTGGAAGAAGCAACCGCGTGGATGTGGCAGTAAGAAGAGCTGTCATGACGGGCGTTTCCCAGATAACTGAGAAGATCAATGAGCGCACAGCAAAAGAGTTGGGGACGGATTTCTTTGAGGTAGACTGGCATTACGCAGCCCGTCCGTCGCATCGGGTATGGCAGGGAAAGGTATACAGCAAAGAGGAATTGGAAACCGTCTGCGGACTTCATACTGTTACAGGATTACATGGTGCAAACTGTAAACATGATTATTACGCATTTGTGCCCGGAGCTTCAAAGCGTATGTATCCGGATGAATGGCTGGAAGAGCAGAATCGCAAGGAAGCCATAACAAAAGAGTGGCAGGGGAAAGAATACGACGCTTATGAGCGCACCCAGAAACAGCGGCAGATGGAGACTGCCATGCGTGCGCAGCGTGAAAAGGTGCAGCTTCTGAAAGATTCTGGGGCAAATAAAGATGAAGTCATGCTGGCAAGATGCAAATATCAGGCACAGCTCAATGAGTATTCACGGTATTGCAAGAAAATGGATCTGCCGGAGCAGAGACAGCGGATTTATTATGATATGAGGGGGAGAGTGGCGCCATATAATAAACAGATAAAACTTAGCGATACAACGGATAAATGGGCGGCAGTAGCTAGGAAAGAATTATGGCATTCGGAGGATAGCATTCGGAGCAGGACTAAAGAAATGCTGGAGGTTTATGATTCTAAAGGGAAATATATTATGACTAAAAGGGGAGGGACTAATAGTGTTAGGCTTTCTGTACTTGATTATCCTAAACTTAAAGATGCAGTAGTTACGCATAATCATCCATCAGGCGGTTCTTTTTCGGTAGATGATATAAAGTTTTTAAAGAGGGTTCCCATATCGGAGTTGAGAGTCGTATCAGAAAGAGGTTCATACTATATTAGAAGACCTAAAGAATGGCCGCAAGAAATTAATTCAAGTGTGAAAATAGAAAACACTATAAAAGATATAAAAAAGGAGTTGAGACCAAAGTATCAAAAGATGTATAATAAAAAAGAAATCAATAAAGTGGAACGTCATCAAATGTTTAGTGATGCGGTGATCCGCTTATTCGCGGAAAGATACGGTTTGGATTATGGACAAGAAATTCATGGATAAAATTTTGAGAGAAAAAGAGGTAAGACTAGACGATTTACCAGATGATTTCGATATTGAAAGCTTGCCGTCGGATGTGGAGCTTATATTTGAAGAGCATTTTCCAGAATTGGAGGATGAATTTTGGGAAGTGGATGATATAAGCGACTTTATGAAAAAAAAGGAACATGATGAATATTAGATACCCTTATTCTACAGAGTGAGTGGTATTTTCATATACATTACGCAAAAGGGAGGTGACTCATGGATAATTTTAAAATTATTTATAGAATCCTTTCAACTTTGGAAAAATCTATGGATTTGGAAGAAATTGATACAAGTTGTATCAGTGCGGAACAATTGAAAGTATCTCAGGAGCGCTGGAGCAAGTATATGGAAATGCTCACAGATGCCGGTTATATCAAAGGTGTATCCATAAAAAAATATGTGACCGGAGATATCGCAGTCAATATTGATGAAATAAGGATCACTTTGAAAGGACTGGAATATCTCAGTGAAAATTCGATTATGCAGCGTATGTATAAGGCGGCAAAAGGATTCACAGATTTAATTCCGTAAGATATTGTGCTTTATGCCACTTTCCATTAAGGGGAGTGGTATTTTTATACCCATTTTTAAGGAGGAGCAATGAAATTAATTGAATATCGGGGAGAAGTCCTGTCAGGGTATGTTCCTGACCTCCCCAAAAGAACCGGAAGGTGTAGCGAAATGCTGCGCCTTATTTTGTATTTAAAATTCAACAGAAAGGATTGAAATTATGTTAGTAGAAGTAAAGAGAATTAGTAAAACAGAAATGACAGTGGTAAGTAGTTTGGACGTAGCAGAGACATTTGAAAAGAATCATCGAGATGTAATGGAATCTATAAGAAATATAGAGACGAATATAAATAGAGCGGAATTTTCCGCCCTATTCTATCTGGATTCTTACAAAGCGTCCAACGGGAAAATGAATCCCATGCATCTCATGACAAGAGATGGTTTCACGCTTTTGGTAATGGGATATACAGGGGCAAAAGCTATGCAATTCAAATTAGCATACATTAAACAGTTCAATGCAATGGAAAGAGCGTTACAGGGCAAACTGATTGAGCGTGAAAAAGGAATTGCTGTACGTCAGTCACTTACGAAAGCACTACAGCAGTCAACGGAAAATGAACGTATGCACGGACATGCTTACTCCGCATATACAAACTGTATCTACAAAGTACTCTTCGACAAAAATACAAAACAATTAAGAGAAGAGCTGGGAATCGGTAGAAAGGAAAACTTGAGAGACTATTTGTCAACAGAAGAATTAAAGGCAATTCAGTCTATGGAGAGCCTTGTAAGTGGGCTTGTAGACTGTGGATGGGGGGTACGGCCAAATAAAAGAGTTCATACAGCAGCATAATACAATGTTGCAGATTGTGGCGTAATTTATGTTTAAGTTGAACGGGGGTTAAAATTGAGACGCCCCTTCTGATTCCATAGGTAGGGTGGAAAAATAAAAAAATATTGTTTTTGGGTTGACACTTTGTGGCTACAGTGTTATTATGAGAATGTAGCTACAAAGTGAAAGGAGATGATAAGGTGTCGCCTAAAATGGGACAGAAAATAACGGATAATCCAAAAGATACTACTGTTAGAGCGAGAATGGATGCTGAAACAGTGAGGAAACTGGATTATTTGGTTTCTGAACAAAATTCCGATAGGTCAAAGATTATAAGGCAGGGAATTGAAATTCAGTACGAGCAGAGATGCAAAAAATAGGAGTTGCGCCCCTACCAAAGAATGCAACCCCTAAATAACATCACTCCCAAAAGAAAATGATAAATATATTATATCAGACCTTTTGGGAAATTCAAGTCAAAAGGAGAATGATTATGATAGTAATAAAGGGCTCAACCAAAAGAACTTCCAACCGAATGTGTATTTCGCCTAAATTATTTATATCATGCTGATTTGGGAAAATTTGTAGCGATTACAAATAGAATGGATGAAATTTTGTATGTAAATCAGACGGTGCCACAAAAGGATATTGAAGGATTTTTGGAAGTGATAGAACATCCTGAGTATGCGGTGAATGATCCTGCTGCAAGGACAAGCAAATTTCTTGATTATGTATACAATGAGTATGGTTTTCATACATATTTAGTGCTCATGGACGCACATTCAAGGCGCATGGGGCAAAGGGAGAAGACAAAAGCAGAGGAAACCGCAAAAGCTATTCTTCCAATAATTGAAAAAGAAGTAAACAGTGAAACGCCGATTGCCGAGTTTAATGAAAGACTTATATATGAGATTTGGCTTGCCGGTAACAATCTTGGTAGAAAAACGCCAAAGAATATTGTAGGTTACGGCACTGTGTATGGATTCTATTTCGGGTATCTCATGGGAGCCGGAATGTTGAAAGAAGTAATGCCGCCAGTGCTTGATTTGGCAGTATAAGATATCAGTAATGTTTATAAAAAGAGGATTGGTGAAAGGCGGTAAAAAGTATGAATAATTTGAAAATAATAGAAAATGATTTAGTTCCAGTATATGAGACAAGCACTGGAGAAAAGGTTGTGTATGGTTCAGAACTTCACAACATTCTTGCAGTAAAGAGTCCATATCGCGAATGGTCAATGCGGAGATTAAATGATTGCGATGCAATAGAGAATGAGGATTATGACAGTGTAGAAATTTCTACGGTGTCTGGCGGAACACCTAAAAAAGAGCATATCATCAAACTTGACATCGCTAAAGAAATGGCAATGCTCGAGCGCAACGAAAAGGGCAAGCAGGTTCGCAGATATTTTATTCAGGTAGAAAAGAAATACAAAGAAAATGCTTTGGACAATCTGTCACCGGAACTCAGAGCGGTTATTGTCGTAGATAAACGTATCACAAATGTTGAAAAGCGTATTGAGCACTTAGAGCTGGATATCCCTTTGTACGGCTCGGAGGCTGACGAATTATGCAATCATGTAAAACGCAAAGGTGTAGAGATGCTTGGCGGGAAAGAAAGCAACTCATACAAGGATAGCAAAGTGCGTGCGACTGTGTACACGGATATTTACAATCAGATTAAGAGAGAATTTGGCTTATATGATGCGAAAGGTCGGTTTACTTCATATAAGGCACTGAAACGCCGGTATATTTATGAAGCGCATGAGCTGATTGATGCCTACGTATTGCCAACATATTTGGCAGAAAGAGTATCGGATTGTAACGCTCAAATAAATATGGAGGTGGCATAAAGTGAAGGGTTTTAACTATAAAGACTTGGTTATGTCTAATGAAGAGATAGCAAAGACCGTAGAAGAGCAGATGGAACATATGAAGCCGGATGTGGTTCTTGATATGATTTTACATATTTGTGAATTGTCAGAAAAAGAAGAGCCGGGTAAACTAAAAGAGGCAAGCCAAATGACAAAATTATTGTATACAGCACACGAGATGTACAAGAGGGGATTCGCAGAGGCAATTTATCTTTGTAATGAAGCCTTAAGATAGCTTTCAGGGAATCAGCATAGTAAGGACACCGCTCAGCAATGGGCGGTGTTTTCATATACAAAAAACTAGGAGGTGAATACAAATCTCGGATCTGTCCGTTAAACAGCACAGAAGCATTGCGATTGCGCAGTGCTATTTTTTCGCCCAAAAAGGTTATGGCGTTTAAACTGTTCCGATTATGCCCGGCATGGCATTTAAACTGTACAGCCCCCGGAAGACACCGGATATAAAAACGCAGGCGGGAAGGAGATCATATATGGAGTTAAGAGAAGCTTTGGGAGAAGAACTGTTTTCAAAAGTGGAGGCAAGGCTGACAGAGATCAACAGGTCGGATGACAGGAAGGATAATCCGGTCAAGTATGTGGATCTGTCAGAAGGCGGTTATGTAGGGAAAGAGAAATATACTCACATACAGACGGAATCATCTGGATATAAGAAACAACTGGAAGAAGCCAATGAGCTTATCCGGTCTTACAAGGACATGAAGGATGAAAACATTGAGGAGCTTAAGCAGTCCGCAAAGAACTGGGAGACGAAGTATACTGAGGAAACAAAGAAACTTCAGGTTCAGCTTGCAGAGCAGGAAAAGACATTTGCGGCAGAAAGGTATCTAGATGGACAGAAGATTAAGTCTCCGTTATCAAGGAAGACTATCCTCAATGAGTTCCTGGCACAGAACATGGAATTTAAGGATGGAAAGTTTACGGGTGCGGATGAGTATATGAAAGGTATCCGTGAGCAGTATCCGGATGAATTCCAGACAGAGGAAAACAAGGAGCCTGAAAAGAAAATTTTTGTCCGGGGAACAAGCAACACGTACAAGCCGACAACCAGATCGGAAGAGGAAGCTTATCTTAAAAAGAAGTATGGTAACAACAAATATTCAAAACAGTAAAGGAGAAATGAAACTATGGAATATGGTGGATACAACGTAAATGAGAAATACAGCCCGATTATCGCGCCGAACTTTTATTTTGATTCTGTTTTTCAGCCAGGACTGACTTACAGCGATCAGTTTCAGGGTGACGCGACAGGCGCAGGCTCAGTCAAGGTGTTCCGTCTGGCGGCAAAATCAGCAAAGGATCCGAAACCTCCTGCATCTGATTTTGATCACAACAAAGCGGAAAATGAGCTGATCCCGATTCAGTTAAACAACCTGCAGCAGGAATCTACAAAGATTTACAATGTACAGGCAGAAGCGGTTCCTTACGAGGCGGCGGATGCGCATCTGTCCCAGTCCACGCTGGTATGCCGGGAGGGCTGGCAGTTATCAGGGCTTGCATGTCTCGTCCATGAAGGAACGGCAATGGAAGACACTGCCGCGATTACGAAGAGCAATATTATCAGTAAGGTCATTGCGGGACGAAAGGCTATCCGTAAGCAGAAAGCATCCGCTAATGTTGTTATGGCATCTGTGGAGACTTACAGCACCATGCTGGAGGCAGCAGGGGATAAGTTTATTCCTGTAAAGAATGATGAGATCATCCGCACCGGACAGATGGGTTATTATCTGGGTATGCTCTGGGTGGAGTGTAATATGCTTGATTTGTCTACGGCGGCAAAGTATTACGACTATACGGGGACACTACAGACAGAAGATCTGTCTCAGGTAGAATATATCATGTATGACTGGCGCGGTCTTCATATTGTAGATCTTCTGGATATGGCAAGGCTTAAGGATTCTGAGAACTTTAACGGGACACTGGCGCAGGTGGAGATTTGTTCAGGATACCGTCTTGGCGATAAGAATTATGCGGTTGTAAAAAAGCAGGCGGCAACGAAATAGGCGGTGATACCTTATGGTAGAATATGCAGACTATGCGTACTATAAAGAGAATGCTCATGGGAATGCGATTCCAGAGGAAGAATTTCCAAAGGCCGCATTGAAGGCGAGCGTATTTATTAAGTGTATTACTCACGGACGGGTGTCAGACTCTTTTGAGTCTGATTACCCGCAGTTCACGGATGAGATTAAGCTTGCGGCGTGCGTAGCGGCAGAGGTGTTTTATGAGACAGATAAACGGCTCCGTGAACATGGAGGCAGGGAAGTGCAGTCTGAGAATAATGATGGCTACTCTGTAACTTATGCAAATATTCAGGAATCAGGTGAACCACCCGGAGAACAGAGAGCGTTGCAGGCAGTCCGGCCATACCTGATAGATACAGATTTGTTGTATTGCGGGGTGATGTAACGATGATTACTAATGCAGACCTTACAATTTTCAATAAGCGCCGTATAGATAAGGCTACAGGGCGCCCTGTTTATTTCCGTACCCAGATCAAAGGCGTAAGTTTCTACACGGATCAGAAGGTAAGGATAACGGAAGAGGCGGGCGTCATATCCAAAGATATGTATAAGGTACGGATTCCGGAAACCGCGGACACAGAAGGGAAGCAGTATATTGACGCTGAGGCGTATAAGGCACTGACAGATGAAGAGGCAGCAGGATACTGGACCATAGACAATGATGATCTTTTTGGGAAGGGGCTGCTCTCTGACTTCGAGAAAGAGTCGGAGTTTTTGAAGCGTCAGTATACAGGGAAAATACTTTCCTTTTCAGATAACCGCAGGGGAGGGCTTCCGCACTGGAGGATTGGGGGTGTATAACATGGGAAAGTAAGAATTAAGATGGACCCCACACAGAAGATTCTGCTTAAGAGGTCACTGAATAAGAACGGGGGAGCTCAAAAGTTCTTTACCAGTGAGATGCAGAGAGTAATGCGCCCTTATGTGCCAGTTCTGAATAATAAATTAAGAGGCTCATCCGTAATTAAAGGAACTTGCATCGAATACAATACACCTTATGCCAGACGCCAGTTTTATGAAAACCAGGGGAATGGAACGGAAGGTATGAATAAAGGCGGAAGGGCAGGCTCGCAATGGTCTCAGAGAGCATGGGCGGACAATGGAGACGCTGTTGTGGAATCTGTAGCAGATTATGTAGGAGGAAAAGCAAAGTGAGTATAATCGAGAGTATACGGGCATTCATTAACGAATGTCCGTTTTTAGATGAATTTGACGCCGTTGTCGGGGTGGAATACCTGCCAGAAGATGAGAAATCTTACATCATCGGGGCATCTATCACCGATAACCCTGTTGTAAAAAAATACGTGAACGGTGACAGAGTCATGCGGTTTAATTTTGTATTTGCGAGCAGGGAGTATTTTGGCAGGGACAATGTTGAGAACATGGACGTTGCCGGATTTTATGAACATTTCTCGGAATGGCTGCAGGAATGTGATATGAATGGGAAGCTTCCGGCATTATCCGGAGGGAAGGAAGCGAGGCACATCAAAGCGCTGACAAACGGTTATGTATTTAACCAGACGGAAACAAAGGCACAGTATCAGATACAGTGCCAGTTAATTTATTACCAGAAAAGAACAGGAGGAATCTAAAATGGCTGGAATTACAGGAAGACATATGATAGGCGAATATCTGAACATAACGCCTAAGGAGGAGAATCCTACATGGGGAGTGATGGGAACCGGATTTACTGAGGCGAATGAAGAGATGAATGCACAGACCGATTCCAAAAAGTACATTAACAATGCCTCGGCAACAGGCTCTGTAAAGAGTTATGAATGGTCAAAAGCTGTTACCGCAGATCTGATCGAGGAAGAAGAGGTCATTGCATATATGGCTGATATTGGCCGGACAATGAAGACTGGCGGAGATTGTGAGACAGAACATGTCACCGTACACCTTAACAAGCCTGTGAATGGGAAAGATAATACATTCTATGCCAGGAAAATCGGCGTGTCTGTTGCAATCTCTTCCTTCTCCGATAATGATGGGGAAATGCAGATGGAAGGAGAGCTGTTAGGGCGCGGTGACATCATCGAGGGTGAGTTTGATACAAAGACCAGAACATTCACTGAAAAGGCGGCAATCACTACGAATCCGACAGAGTAGCAGGAAATAAAAAACGGGAATAAGGAGAACAGATATGTTTGTATGGGATAATAAGAAGTATCCGTTCGATATCATGGATGCGGATATGATGCAGGTATTTGATACAGCGGAGAAGGAGCTGTGGGCTTCACTGAATGATTATGAAAGCGCCAATGCAAAGGACGGGAGGATCAATGCTGAAGGTGTGAAAGCGGAATGCAGGATGATAGATACATTCTTTGAGAGTATCTTTGGCGAGGGCAAGCCGAAGGAAATGTTTGATTCAAGGTTCAATCTGGCGGAACGGACGAAGGCAGTAAAAAAGCTGTATAATCTGAGAGAAAGCCAGTTAGAAGAACATAATTTACGAGTAGAGAAACTAAGCAGCCTTGTGTTCTCGGGTGATAGAAAATGATGATTGAGAAGCCTCCGGTATTTGTGGATATCGGGGGCTTGAATTATAATATTGATCCGGATTTCCGTACCATGATAGAGATAGAGGAACTGATCACGGGAAAAAACGTTACTGAGGAGCAGAAAGCATTTGCAAAAGAGATCATGCAGTTCAATCCAGAATTTTCTTTTGAAGAGGCATGCGTCAATGCAAAGTATTATGAGGCGTTGAGCCTTTTCTATAAAGGAAATATCCCGGGAGACCTTGGAGAGGCGATTGAAAAGCTGATCTGGTTTTATGGGTGCGGAAAACAGGAGCAGGAAACAAAGCAAAGCAAAAAGCCTGTTTATTCATACTGGCATGATTTTGACTATATTAATGCAGGATTCCTTCAGGACTATAAGATAGATCTGCTTGAGGTAGAGTTCCTGCACTGGTGGAAGTTTGTAAGCCTCTTTTCTGCGCTGCGGGATGACTGCAAGATCAGGGAGATCATGGGATACCGAGGGGCGGATACAAAAGACATGGATAAAGAACAGAAGAAGTTCATAAAGAAGATGCAGAAACTGTATGCTCTTCCAGGAGACGGGCTGTCGAAGGAAGAAAAGGAATTAAAGGATAAACTCCGGGAGGCATTGCTGAACGGGGGAGATGTGAGTGGGATTTTGAAGGGTGAAAAGGCGTAGGCCCGTAACTGTATGGTGAGCAGCCGGGGCGTCAGATAGCTTAAGGAACTAAAAAACAGTTATTTGATGCGAGGTGAAATCATATATGGCGGACGGAAGTATCGTAATAGAAACCGATCTTGATAACAGTGGAGTCGAATCTGGTTTAAATCAATTAAAGGGCATATTTGTAAAGGGAGTAGCAGCGCTGGGCGTTGGAAAGATGTTCAGTGAAGCAATAAAATCTGGAATCAGCTTTGAAAGTGCGTTTACCGGCGTGCAAAAAACAGTAGACGCTACAGATGAACAGTTAAAGACATTAAGGAGCAATATCCGCGGAATGGCGAAGGAAATGCCTGAATCGGTGGAGGAGATAGCGGGAGTTGCAGAGGCAGCAGGGCAGTTAGGTATTAAGACGAAATCTATAACCAGCTTTACAAAAACTATGGTACAGCTCGGAGATGCTACAAACCTGTCTTCTGAGTCCGCAGCCACTTCTCTTGCGAGATTTGCGAATATAACGGGAATGTCACAGAATCACTTTGATAGGCTGGGTTCCACGGTAGTAGCGCTCGGAAATAATCTGGCTACAACGGAATCTGAGATCGTAGACATGTCTATGCGTATTGCAGGAGCCGGTTCACAGGTCAATATGACAGAAGCGCAGATCATGTCCTTTTCCGGGGCATTGTCAAGTGTTGGTATTGAGGCTGAAGCAGGTGGTACAGCATTTTCTACTTTGCTTTCCAAGATGAACCTTGCGGCAACAAAAGGTGGGGATTCCTTAAAAAGCTTTGCAGATGTGTCCGGAATGAGCAGCAGCGAGTTCAAAGAGGCATTTGAAAAGGATGCTGCGGGTGCAGTGATCTCTTTCATACAGGGGCTCGATAAAGTAAATAAGTCAGGCGGCAGTGCAATCAAGGTTCTTGATGATATGAAATTGTCGGATGTAAGAATGAGGGATGCCCTTCTGAGAGCAGCAGGTGCATCTGCTCAGTTCACACAAGCTGTTGAGCTTGGGAATCAGGCGTGGAAAGACAATACTGCATTAGCAAAGGAAGCGGAAACCAGATATGGAACGATGGAATCCCAGCTTGCCATGACAAAGAATAAGCTTAAAGATATCGGTATATCTGTATATGATGATGTGAGCAAACCAATGGCAAAAGGGCTTGCAAGTGCAAATAAACATCTTGATAAATTTATGAGTAAGCTTGAAAAGGGTGGAATTAAATCCCTTGTGCCGGATGAGGTATTGAACGGCGTCAAGAATCTAGGAAGCATTGCAAAGACTGTAGGCGGCGGTGGATTGAAAGTATTGTCCAAAGGCATAAAAGGACTTGCGGATAACCTCGATGTAGTAATTCCGCTGACTACGTCTATTTTAGGCGCTATGGCGGGGTATCAGGTGTTTAATATGGCATCTGCTGGTGTAACAGCGCTATCAACTGCGTATGGAGCGCTCAATGCTATGCAGGTTGCAGGTGTATTGACTGCAACGGCTCAAGCCGGTGGATTAACTGTGTTGCAGACAGCAGTAGGCATATTTACAGGGAAAATATCTTTGGCAACGGCGGCAACAGGGACTTTCAATGCTGCATGTACGGCTCTTGGCGGACCTGTCGGAGTGGCGGTGGTTGCTATTGGAGCGTTGGTTGCTGGACTGGGAGCATATGCGCTGACCCAGGACAACAGCATACTCAATGAAGAAACTTTGCGTGAGAAGATGCAAAAGTCATCCGAGGCACAGGAAAAGTACTTAGAGTCGCTAAAGGAGAATAAAAAAGCAAGGGAAGAATCTATAGAAACCACTCGGACAGAGGGCAAGCAGGCAGATTTTCTTTCAATGAAACTTGATGACCTGATGTCGGTAGAGAATAAAAGCGCCGGGCAGAAAGAGCAGATTAAGACGATTGTTGAAAAGTTGAATGAACTTCTCCCGGATCTGGGACTTGCTTATGACGAAGAGAAGGATAAGCTTAATAAGTCCACAGATGCCATAAAGAAGAATATAGCAGCGCAGAAAGAACTGGCCATGGCAAAGGCTTATGGCGCTCAGATGGAGAGTATCACTGAGGATATCATCAAGACTGAGGATAAGCTTGATAAGGCAACAAAGAAGCAGATAAAAGCGGCGGAAGAACTAAAAGCGGCAGAAGAAGACGTCAAGAAAGCGCGGAGCGATAAAAGCGTGGCGCCAAAGGATAATATAGACTTGCAGATAGCGCTTGAGAACCAGAGACAATTAAATGAAGCATATGATTCTGCAAATGAACAGGTAATCAAATACCAGCAGAGTCTGGGAGAACTGAATGCAGAACTTGAAACAACAGGAAACCGCCAGATCGGAGAAACGAACTATGCAGAATTTTTGGGCGGTATTGATAAGATCTGCGAAGAAGCGAAGATAAAAGCAACGGATATTCCGGAATCAGTTGCGCAGGGTATGAAGGATGGCCTTTATGCTAACCCAATGACGGGAGAGGAACTTAACGCTTTGGTCAATCTGGATAGTTTAGTACAGAAAGCTCAGGCAGATGGCGTGCAGGTGCCGGCAGCAGTCGCACAGGGAATCCAGAACGGGAAATATGTGCTTCCGGCGAGCGTAGATCAGATGAAAGCCCTGATCAAGCTGGATGAGATTCAGAATATGTCTTTAAAGTCCGGTGTGAAGATTCCAAACAACTTATCTAAAGGAATCGCATCCGGAAAGTCAAAACCATCAAATGCGATCAAGCAGATGGAAGCATTGATTGAGTTTGATGAGATGATAACGAAGTCGGGAACGGCAGGAACTGAAGCGGTGCAGAAGCTTGTTTCTGCTGTGAATTCAGGGAAGATGGAACCTATAGAAGCAGTAAAACAGATGAATGATCTCGTTGCAAAAGAATCTGCACAGGGGTTGGGTGAAGCTGCTGATAAAGGCGGAAAAGAGTATTCAGAAGGCTTGGATTCAAAAAAAGGTGCGATTACGAAAACAGGAAAAGGTGCGTCAACTGCGGCGAAAAAGGGTGCAAAGAGTGAATCCTTTGTTCCTGTCGGGAGCTTTATCGGATCTGGTATTGAATCGGGGTTGATATCTAAAATCCCTGCAATACAGTCGGCAGCACGGCGTGCGGTGAAAAGTGCAAAAGACGCTGCTAAGTCAGAAGCAGATATTAATTCCCCGTCCCGCGTATTCCGGGATGAAGTAGGAAAGTTCCTGCCGCTTGGAATGGCTGTTGGTATTGAAAAATACACGGGCGCTGTTGAAAATGCTTCAAGAGGTATGGCGCAGGCTTCCATCAATGCAACTACGGATGAGCTGGACATTCATTCTCCATCCAAAAAGTTTAAAGAGATTGTCGGTAAAAACATTCCAAAGGGGATTGCCGCAGGTGTAAAGGCAGCCAAAAACGAACTGGCTGCAGAGATGGAGAGTGCAATGTCAGAAGTGTTGTCCAATGCTCAGAGCATGGCGCGTGAAGGGAAATACTCCCAAATTGGAAGCGACTTGATGAGCGGACTGTCGGAATCACTGAATACGGCAAAGACTAGAAGTTCCAACAATCTGCAGACTTCTATTGATAAGCAGTATGAGGCATTGGCAGTAGCACATGAAAAAGCTGAAAAAGCGAAGCAGGATCAGATAGATAAAGCAAAAGGGAAAAAGAATAAGAAGAAAAGAAAAAAATTAAAAAACCAGTTATCCAAGCTGAAAGCCGCAAATAAAAAGGAAGCGGCACAACTACAGGAGGCAGGAGAGAAGGTAGCGAATGCTTTTAACACAGCCTTTGAGAAGGAATCGGACCGTTTAACTCAGATCGCCCAGAAGAACATACAGGAGCTTTCAGAGGAGTACAAGAAGGAGTATGACCGCATTGCAGGACTCAGAGACAACCTGATGAATAAACAGCAGTCATGGGGAAATGTCTATGACCTTAAGCAGAATCTTTATGATATTGAGCGATACCAAAAACACTTGAAAGCCCTTGAAAATAAGATTCCGGAATCTATGATGGAGAAAATACTCGGGATGAACGTGGATGAAGCGTCTGCATATATGGAATGGTTTCAGGCAATGTCTGCCGATCAGCAGAAGGCATACATTGCAAACTGGAATAAGCAGCAGTCTATGTCGGAAGCATTTTCCAATAATTTCTTTGCAGATGACTTTTCAAAAATCGAAAGCGAGTATCAGACAAAGCTTAAGAAGGCCACAGATGACCTCCAGAAACAGATAAAACAAGCGGGAGTTAATATTGCAAAGGGACTTGCGGCGGGGATAAAGTCTGAGACGAGAAGCGCAAACAAAGCAATAAAGGATCTTTGCAATAAACTGATCAAGACGGCAAAGAAACAGCTCGGTATAAAATCGCCTTCCCGCAAATTTGCGGAGATTGGAAGGTATGATGTTCTGGGAATAGAAAAGGGGCATGAGAAAGAAGCGAAGAACCTGTATCGGCAGATGGAGGATGTATCTGAAACGATGGCTCAGAGATTTGCAAAGGCCCGTTTGAATATTCCAGAACTTCAGGGGCGCATGCAGTCGGCACTGCAGAAACAGATGGGAAGGATAACAGCAAATGTTCAGACACCTAAAACATCGCAGAATACAACTTCTGATGTGACGACAGAGCGGATTGTATATATGGGGCCGGAGAAAATTGAGGTTGTAACCGTGCTTGAAGGAAGAGAGGTGGCAAGAAGTACTGCTCCATACATGGATCAATTCCTGAACGACATTGTGAACCGCAGGCTGAGAGGAGGCACGTAATGGGACATGGAACATTAGGAATACAGATAGGAGATAAACATACTTTAAGGGACTGGAACTTAGGATGGACAGCGGTAAATATTGGTTTTCCGGAAGCGAAAACTTACGAGCAGGATATTCCCGGGGCGGACGGGGCGCTTGATCTGACGGAAGCTATGACAGCAGGGGATGTGAAGTATAAGAAAAGGTCATTGTCAATGGAATTTGAAGTGGAAGACAAGGATTTTTATAACTGGAGTGTTTTAATTTCTGAGATCGCCAATTACCTGGCAGGGCAGAGAATGAAGATCATATTTGATAATGATCCATATTTTTACTATCTTGGCAGACTGTCGATAGACACGGAAAAGACAGAAAAAAGCGAAAGTAAGCTTGTCATCTCTGGTGATGTGGATCCATACAAGTATGAGCTGTATTCCAGCCTGGAGGATTGGGTGTGGGACACCTTCAACTTTGAAATGGGAATTATCAGGGAATATAGAGATATAAAAGTTGAGGGTTTATATAAATTGCTCATTCCGGGCTTGAGGAAACGGATAGTTCCGATTATTGAATGCACAGAATCGATGCAGGTATATAGTCAGGGGAATGTTTATCCCCTGAAAAAGGGAAGAAACAAGATATTTGATATCTGGCTCGGTGCTGGGGAAAATGTTCTGATTTTCGTGGGAACAGGAACAGTATCTGTCGAATACAGGGGAGGGAGTCTGTAAATGTACAGAATAGAATGTGATAATAAGACATTACACGATGCCAGGGATGAGGAGTACATGCTGATATCCCCAAAAGTCTCTCTTGAGTTGAACAAGACAGGGAATCTTGACTTTAGTATCCTTCCCTCGCATCCAGAAATAGGCAGTATACAGAAGTTGCGTTCGAAAATAGCAGTGTATGATGATGACGAACTTCTTTACAGCGGAAGACCGACGACGGATGAAGCAGATTTTTATAATTATGGACAGGTATTCTGTGAAGGAGAACTTGCGTTTTTGCTGGATTCCATACAAAGGCCAAAAGAACGGGACAGAACATATACGTTTGAACCGATATCAACAAATATTGATGTGTTCCGTGTTGTTATTAGAGAGCATAATTCGCAGGTGGAGGAAAGTAAAAAATTCGAAATCGGCATTATTGATATTGAATGTGTCAGTATGGAAAATTTCGACGCGAATTATGAAAAGACGTGGGATCTAATTAATTCTAAGTTTATTGGAGTGTATGAAGGGTATCTGAGAGTGAGGTATGGGAATGGCGTGCGGTATATTGATTATGTAAGGCAATATGGAGAGGACAGCGGACAGGAGATCCGATTTGGTGAGAATCTGCTTGATCTAAAACGTTATATCAAAGCGGATAATATAGCTACGGCTATCATTCCAGTAGGTAAAAATAATGTGACAATTAAGACTGCCAACGGGCATGATGGAAAAGATTATATTTATGATGCTGAGGCAGTTGAATTATACGGCTGGATTTATCAGAAAGTGGATTTTTCTGATGTCAGTGATCCGGATACATTGCTGGCAAAATCAAGGGAACATTTGAAAAAATGCATAAATCTTGCTATTACCATTGAACTCACTGCGATAGATCTGCATTTGATGGATGTAGATATTGACCGGATAAAACTGGGTGATACGGTCCGGGTCGTATCACCTGCGCATCATCTTGACAGGCGCATGATGGTATCAAAAAGAGAATACCATCTTACGGATCCATCGGCGGATAATATTACGTTAGGCGATACACTGTCATATCTTACGGAAAAACAGGCAGGATTGCAGAAAGATATCGAACAGCAGAAAAATACAGATTCTTCAGAACTGGAACATTTGGTTATTAAAGTAAATGAAGCATATACAGGAATAGGTGTAATGGGCGGGCAGGTTCAACAGCTTGGGACAGATATTTCTGGAATAACAACGAGATTGCAGAAGCTCGAAACGGATATTTCTGAAACAAAGACAAGGCTGCGGGAACTTGAACGCATGACTACTGACTTAACTGAGACTGACAATACAATACAAGAAGCTATGCAAGGGATAATAGCCAGAATAGAAATTTTAGAAAGAGGTGAAGAGATATAATGTTTGAACAGGAAATAACAGTACTGGTACAGGAATTTCGGACTGCCATATATGGGAAAGATGTCAGAAAAACTTATGCTGATATAGCTGAACTTGTATGTGTCCGAGCGATGAGAGAACTGGACCATGCGGTTGAACAGGGGAATCAGGCAGAACAGCAGGGAATCTATGCTAAGACTCAGGGTGATTATGCCAAGGACCAAGGCGATTATGCGAAAGCTCAGGGTGATTATGCCAAACAAGAGACAGGTATTGCACTGACAGAAATTGAACAAAATCGCTGCGCGATGGCTTGCCAAGATTACGCATAGCGATTTTTCTTTTATAAAAGCAGTAGTAAATAAGTCCTAAATGAG